>ENA-UEQH01000352-UEQH01000352.1-human-gut-metagenome-genome-assembly--contig:-NODE-352-length-27091-cov-12.776338_pt1 | contig 27091 bp, 20 predicted proteins | sample MGYA00242945_ERZ507943 | MGnify/ENA primary metagenome ERZ507943 (study PRJEB26167, sample SAMN06115418) | human gut metagenome | host: Homo sapiens | place: China:Hubei | collected 2015-03-06... | reverse complement strand
CAGCTGATGATTCCGGGCGAATACTTCAAGGTTCACCATTGCGGTTTTGCTGATTTCTGGGCAGGCATCTTCTATCTTTTCGCTCGTCATTAAGTGTTTTCAGTTCTGCCGCCATCACATCTGCCTTTGCCCTGTCTTTCTGAAGCAGTAGGTTCAGAGAGCGTTTTGCAGTGTCCAGTCTTCCGCCAGCGTTGATGCACGGTCCCAGTACAAACCCGATATGGTAGGATTTGATCTCTTTTTCTTCCAGTCCGCAGGCACGGATCAGGGATGCCATACCGACATTCTGCGTATGGTTCAGCCGCTTTAAACCTTCTTTGACCAGGATCCGATTTTCCCCGATCAGATCCATGACATCCCCGACGGTTGCAAAACCGGCAAATTCCAGAAATTCTTCCGTTTCTTCTTTTGGGATACCATAAGCTTCATAAAGACAGCAGATCACTTTATAGGCAACGGCTGCACCGCATCAGTGATTGAACGGATAAGGGCAGTCTGCCTGCCTTGGATTGACTACGGCATCCGCAGGCGGTACTTCTTCCTGTACTTCGTGATGGTCGGTGATCAGAATGGTCATGCCAAGACTTTTGGCCAGTTTTGTCTGTTCCACAGCTGCAATTCCATTGTCACAGGTCAGAATGGTATCGACTCCCTGTTCATGCAACGCCGCAAAACTAACACCTACCGAGGTCAGAAACTCGTGGCGGGTATGCTCCAGATAATGCTGATAATTGGCATTGTTGACAATCCCCTGAAGGTCACATTCGTAATCACGCACCTTCATCTCCAATTCGTAGATATACTGGCTCATCGTTTATCCTCTTTTCTGTTCTACATCAAGTCCCTTGAATTTCTTCAATTCTTCGGTAGATACCAATTTATATAATTTGTCGCTGGGACGTATCTTCTCTGATTTCATTGAGAAACGCTGACCTTTCTTTACCGTCTCTACCGGCTTCAGATCGACACGCGCTTCGTCCAGTGTCATAAAGACTGCGCCGGTGGTAGGTCCCGTTATCAGCAGCTTGTCACCTACACTGACTTCGGCAGCTTCTACCAAGAACTCAGAGACACCGATATTGGAGAAGTATTTGATACCTTTGCCCACATAGATTTTACGTTCCGTAGCGGCCGAACCATAATTCCGTGTCCATTCGCCCAAGCGTTGTCCCAGATAGTAGCCATCCCAAAAGCCACGGTTAAAGACTGCCTTCAGACGTTCATCCCAAGCGGCAATCTTTTCGTCTGTAAACGTATCATCCAGATAGGCCTTTATCGCTTCTTTATAACATTCCACCACCGTACGCACATACTCAGGACCGCGGGCACGTCCCTCAATCTTGAATACACGCACACCCGCATCCATCATCTTATTCATAAAATGAATGGTCTTCAAGTCTTTCGGTGACATGATATATTCATTGTCGATATCCAGTTCCACATCCGTCTCCTTATCGCGAACCGTATAAGAACGGCGGCATACCTGCATACAGGCACCCCGATTGGCCGAGTGATTCATTTCGTGCAGAGACAAATAGCACTTACCGGAGACTGCCATGCACAAGGCACCGTGACAGAACATTTCAATACGAATCTGCTCTCCGCTCGGACCGCAGATATTCTCTTCCCGAATCTGACGATAAATCTCGGCCACCTGTTCCAGATTCAACTCACGGGCCAGCACTACGACATCGGCAAACTGGGCGTAGAATTTCAAGGCTTCCGCATTCGATATGTTCAATTGAGTAGACAGGTGTACTTCCTGACCGATCTGACGGGCATAGTTCATTACCGCTACATCGGCAGCGATCACCGCTGATATTCCTGCCGCTTTAGCCGCGTCCACAATGGTACGCATCAAAGGAATATCCTTATCATAGATAATGGTATTAACGGTCAGATAGCTTTTCATTCCATGTTCATCACACGTCTGAGCTATTTCCCGCAAGTCATCAATCGTGAACGTATTGGCCGAACGGGCACGCATATTCAAGTTTTCTATACCGAAATAGATAGAATCGGCACCTGCCTGAATGGCCGCAGCTAGAGATTCGCGCGAACCTACAGGAGCCATAATTTCAAAATCTTTCAAACTAAGACTCATAGAATATATACTTATTTGTATCAGTTAAGCAAATGAATGCGTACAAAGGTAGGCTTTTTTCCGTATTTTTGCAGCGAAAAGAAGAAGTTACTTCAATCATAAACAGCAAATAACAAAATCGTATATGAAGATTAACCATATAGACTTGGGAAAACATCCTATCCTGCTTGCTCCCATGGAAGACGTGACCGACCCGGCTTTCCGCCTGATGTGCAAAAAGTTCGGAGCGGACATGGTATATACTGAATTTGTATCGAGTGACGCACTGATACGTGCTGTCAGCAAGACAGCGCAGAAGTTAAACATCAGTGATGAAGAACGTCCCGTCGCCATTCAGATATACGGCAAAGATACGGAAACCATGGTGGAAGCCGCAAAGATTGTGGAACAGGCACAGCCTGATATTTTGGATATTAACTTCGGATGCCCGGTGAAAAGAGTGGCCGGAAAGGGTGCCGGAGCAGGAATGTTGCAGAATATCCCTCAAATGCTGGAGATTACCCGTGCTGTAGTGGATGCGGTAAAAATCCCCGTAACGGTGAAAACCCGTCTGGGGTGGGACGCCAACAACAAAATTATCGTAGAGCTGGCAGAACAGTTACAGGATTGCGGTATTGCCGCATTAACCATACACGGTCGTACCCGTGCACAAATGTACACCGGAGAAGCGGACTGGACGCTGATAGGAGAAGTAAAAAATAATCCGCGGATGCATATCCCGATCATCGGCAACGGGGATGTGACAACGCCTCAACGCTGCAAGGAGTGTTTCGACCGTTATGGAGTGGACGCTGTTATGATAGGCCGTGCCAGCTTCGGCCGTCCATGGATATTTAAAGAGATGAAGCATTATCTGGAGACAGGCGAGGAACTGCCGCCACTAAGTTTTGAATGGTGTATGGAAGTCCTCCGCCAGGAAGTGATTGACAGTGTAAACCTACTCGACGAACGCAAAGGTATCTTGCACGTGCGCCGTCACTTGGCTGCAAGCCCGTTATTCAAAGGAATCCCTAATTTCCGTGACACCCGCATCGCTATGTTACGTGCCGAGACCAAAGAGGAGCTGTTTCAGATATTTAATGAAATACTCACCAACAGAGAAAGTAGCCCGAAAAATTAAATACGATATTTATAGCATTGCATCCTTGAAGATAGTATTATGGAGCAATGCTATTTTATTTGAACATCGGTTGCGCAAACCACTTTTTAAACATCCAAGTTACCACCACATACAACAAGAATGCGGAGAAAAAGCCTACAATAGCATCAATGACATAATGAGCCTGAATATATACAGTAGCTCCACAAAGCAGCATATAGAAAGGTATCAGGCAAGCAAACAGCTTCTTACTGCCCCGCCATGCCATAATCATCAGAATGGTAGAAATGCCGACATGCGAACTTGGAAATGCGGCCGTAGGCCGTTCGCCCACTTGTTGGGAGCCTTCCACTAAACTATAAAAGAACCCATGCTGATAGCCCGGACCGGGAAGCAATTCCTGATGATGATTGAAATAATCACCGATAGCCGGAAAAATTCCTTTAGAAACATTATCAAATCCAATGGCAGGAAAATAGAATTGAGGTCCTGCAACAGGTACGAATATATATATCAGATAATAGATAAAGAAGGAAGTGACAAGCACAAAAGACATCTTTTCAAACCACTCGAACCTATAAATGAAATAGAATAACGCCACAATCAACATCATCGGATAATAGAAGAAATATCCCATATTGAACGCCTCACTGACCAGAAGATGCGGGAACGTATGACAAAACCAGATAGCAGGTTGCCCATTAAAAATAAACTGTTCGGTGATAGCGAAGACATGATCCAGATTCGGAAAGAACCGGTTGAACTCGAAAGTATCCGGATACCAGTAAGAAAGCAGGCTCATCTGAATGACGATGCGTACAAACGCCGAAAACTTACAGGGAGCAAGCCGGTAGAGATACATCAACAGAAAAGTCATTGCAGCAATCATAGCCCTATCCAGCAACATGTGCCATGGATGATCCATTCGCTGAAACAGGAATAGAATCAAAATAGAGGTCAACAGATTATAAATCAATGTAATCTTCTCCACAGCAAACAACCCTTTCCGGGTTTCTACTCGCTTAAATAAGTCTAAAGCCATCCTTCGTTTTTATACCAGGCAATGGTTTCATGGACTCCCTTTTCCAAATCATATTCGGGCGCATATCCCAGTTCATTAATTGTCGGGATGATGTCACATTGCCAATTGCGTTGTTTCATTATCTTATATTTATCCGAATTTAGTGTACTGCTCTTTCCGGAACGTGTAGCAATAAATTCAGCGAGCAAAGATATAACTTTTAGCACAATTAACGGACATTTCAGATGAAGAACAAACGGATTACCCAATTCTTTTTGTATCAGGTCCGAAAACGCACGACTCTTATACACATTCCCGTCTGTCAGGAAATACGTTCTACGGGTAACATTTTTCTCTATTCCCAGGAAAATAGCTTGCACAATGTCTTTCACATAAACAAAAGTAAGGTCTTGACGCCGGAAACCCACCGAGAAATCAACATGCTTCTGAATAGATTTCGCCATAAGGAAATAATCTGTTTCACGAGGTCCGTAAACTCCCGTAGGACGATAAATGACATAAGGAAAACCGGGAATACTCTGAATATACAGTTCCGCTTTCAGTTTACTGAACCCATAAGCCGTATTGGGCGCCGGAGTATCATCCGCCTCAATCGGAGTATAATCCTTCTCACGTACAGGACCGAATACACTCAACGTGCTGATATATATAAACTGCTTCGGAACCATATTCAACGCTTTCAGCGTGTCTATAAAATATTTAGTCTGGAGATAATTGACATAATCAAAAGTCTTTTTGTCAGAGCATTTGGTGACACCGGCACAATGAATGATATAATCAAACTTGTTATAAGTACCTTTATGCCCGGAGAGTTGGGCACGAAGTTCATTAGGATGCGCAAAGTCCAGTTCCAGAAAATGAATCTTCCGGTTTTTTAAATATTTCTTACTGCTCGTAGAACGAATCCCTGCCCACACACCAAACCTTCGTTTCAACGCTTCCTCTACGATGAAACTTCCTATAAAACCGCTTGCGCCCGTAATTAAAACACTCTCCATTATTACTCTCTAGGTTCTGCGTGAATATTAATAAAAGTACCTCACTAAACATTTTCTTGATAATGCCACAAAGATACAATAAATATAAAACAAAAGCCATTTTGCTTTTCTCAATTATTATTTGTCGCACTCAACCCGTTGAAAAACCCCGATACCCTTTAAATACCACTTAAATACAACGATAAAATTATGAGTTATCCCCAACTTTGTAATATACCTTATCAGAACCAACCTGACCTATTACGGAAAATCAAATACAAGACTGCAAAGTTATTTTTCTTTCCTCAAAGTTTCGATAAGGAAAATATTCCTATATCTTTGTAACTAGATATTTTTAAAAGACTACATTATGGCGAAAAAGAAAGAAAAGAAAGAGAAGAAAGCCGGCAAGAGAATGAGTAAAAAACAGTTAGCCGCGCTATTGATAGACTTTTTCCATGCCAAACAAAGCGAGACGCTGAGCATGAAATATATTTTCTCAGAGTTACATCTCACCACTCACCCGCAGAAAATGCTATGCGTCGATATTCTTCACGAAATGCTGGATGATGACTATATCAGCGAAATAGAAAAGGGAAAGTTCCGTCTCAACAATCATGGAACAGAGATGACCGGCACCTTCCAACGGAAAAGTAACGGAAAGAATTCCTTCATCCCCGAAGGAGGGGGCGATCCTATCTTTGTGGCCGAACGCAACTCGGCCCATGCGATGAACAACGACAAAGTAAAGATCACCTTCTACGCCAAACGTAAAAACAAGGATGCCGAAGGGGAAGTAATAGAAATACTGGAACGTGCCAACGATACATTTGTCGGTACACTGGAAGTAGCCAAGTCGTATGCTTTTCTGGTGACGGAAAACCGTACACTTGCCAATGACATCTTTATCCCGAAAGAAAAGCTGAAAGGTGGTAAAACCGGAGACAAAGCAATTGTGAAAGTGACCGAATGGCCGGACAAGGCAAAAAATCCTATCGGACAAGTCATTGATATACTTGGCAAAGCCGGTGAAAACACTACGGAGATGCACGCCATTCTTGCCGAATTCGGTTTGCCTTATGTCTATCCGAAGTCGGTAGAGACAGCGGCAGACAAGATTCCCGCCGAAATTTCAGCCGAAGAGATTGCCAAACGTGAGGACTTCCGCAAAGTTACCACTTTCACTATTGACCCGAAAGATGCCAAAGACTTCGACGATGCACTTTCTATCCGCAAATTGAAAGAAGGATTGTGGGAAGTAGGTGTACACATCGCCGATGTGACGCATTACGTGAAAGAAGGAGGAATCATTGACAAAGAGGCAGAAAAACGCGCCACTTCCGTCTATCTGGTGGACCGCACCATTCCGATGCTTCCCGAACGATTGTGTAACTTCATCTGTTCCCTCCGCCCGAATGAAGAAAAGCTGGCTTTCTCCGTAATCTTCAATATTACCGAAAAAGGTGAAGTCAAGGATTCACGCATCGTTCATACGGTTATCAACTCCGACCGCCGCTTTACTTACGAAGAGGCACAGCAAATTATCGAGACAAAAGAAGGAGACTTCAAGGAAGAAGTACTCACACTGGATACTATCGCCAAAGCACTTCGCGAAAAACGTTTCTCAGCAGGAGCTATCAACTTCGACCGTTACGAAGTGAAGTTCGAGATCGATGAGAAAGGGAAACCTATCAGCGTTTACTTCAAGGAGTCAAAAGACGCCAATAAGCTGGTAGAAGAATTTATGTTGCTTGCCAACAGAACCGTAGCCGAAAAGGTAGGACGTGTGCCGAAGAATAAGAAAGCCAAAGTGCTCCCTTACCGTATCCACGACCTGCCCGACCCGGAAAAGCTGGAAAACTTGTCGCAGTTCATCGCCCGTTTCGGCTATAAAGTACGTACAAGCGGTACAAAAACAGATATTTCAAAGTCTATTAACCACCTTCTGGACGATATTCATGGTAAGAAAGAAGAGAATCTGATTGAAACAGTTTCTATCCGTGCCATGCAGAAAGCGCGTTACTCTACGCATAACATCGGCCACTACGGACTGGCATTCGAATATTACACTCACTTCACCTCACCGATCCGCCGTTTCCCGGATATGATGGTACATCGTCTGTTGACGAAGTACATAAACGGAGGACGCAGCGTATCAGAAGCCAAATACGAAGACCTCTGCGACCACAGTTCGAACATGGAGCAAATAGCTGCCAACGCTGAACGCGCTTCTATCAAATATAAACAGGTAGAATTTATGAGCGAACGCTTGGGGCAGATTTACGATGGCGTAATCTCCGGTGTAACCGAATGGGGACTCTACGTAGAACTGAACGAAAATAAATGTGAAGGTTTGGTGCCCATCCGCGATCTGGATGATGATTATTACGAATTTGACGAGAAGAACTATTGCCTTCGCGGACGTCGTAAAAACAAGATATATAGTCTGGGAGATGCTATTACCGTTCGCGTAGCACGTGCCAACCTTGAGAAGAAACAATTGGATTTTGAATTAATAGAAAAATAAGTTCACCACAAAGGGGAAGCTAACAACCATTATGAAAACCTTTATCATCGAAGACAAACAAAGAATCGAGTCTATTATTCTTCATTGTGACGTTTGTTTTGTAGGTATAGTCGATATGGAAGGTAATCCATACGTAGTTCCGATGAACTTCGGTTATGAAGACGGCATTATCTATCTCCACTCCGGGCCCGAAGGCAGTAAAGTGGAAATGTTGGAACACAATAATAATGTCTGTATCACTTTTAGTCTCGGACACAAGCTTGTCTATCAGCACGAAAAAGTGGCTTGCAGTTACAGTATGCGTTCTGAAAGTGCGATGTGTCGCGGAAAAGTAGAGTTCGTTGAAGACATGGAAGAAAAACGTGGCGCATTGGACATTATCATGTGTCATTATACGAATAATGAATTTAATTACTCCGATCCGGCTGTCCGTAATGTTAAAGTATGGAAAGTACCGGTAGACCGGATGACGGGAAAAGTATTCGGCCTGCGAGCTGATGAAAAGCCATAGATATGAAAAAATTAGTATGTGGACTTACCTTGTGTCTGTCTGTCGGCAACATCTTTGCCGGCAGTACAAAAGACATATACAAGAAGAATTGGATTGACTTTAATAAGAACGGAGTCAAGGACGTATACGAAGACCCTGCCGCTCCTATTGAAGCCCGTGTTGCGGATTTGCTGTCGCAAATGACGCTGGAAGAGAAAACCTGCCAAATGGCTACTTTATACGGTTCGGGGCGGGTATTGAAAGATGCATGGCCCACTGCCGAATGGTCAAAGGAAATCTGGAAAGACGGTATCGGGAATATTGACGAACAGGCGAACGGATTGGGTAAATTCGGTTCCGAGCTTTCTTATCCGTATGCCAACAGTGTAAAGAACCGCCACGAAATACAACGCTGGTTTGTAGAACAGACACGGTTGGGCATTCCCGTTGACTTTACCAATGAAGGAATACGCGGATTGTGCCACAATCGGGCTACCATGTTTCCTGCCCAATGCGGACAAGGTGCCACGTGGAACAAGAAACTGATCCGAGAAATTGCGAAAGTCACTGCTGATGAGGCAAAAGCGCTCGGATATACCAATATTTACGCCCCGATTCTGGACATTGCCCAAGACCCGCGCTGGGGACGGGTAGTAGAGAGTTATGGCGAAGATCCTTATCTGGCAGGCGAACTGGGAAAACAAATGATTCTCGGTCTGCAAGCCGAAGGACTGGCAGCCACTCCGAAACATTTTGCCGTCTATAGTATCCCGGTTGGAGGACGTGATGGAGGTACACGTACCGACCCGCACGTGGCTCCGCGTGAGATGAAGACTCTTTATTTGGAACCCTTCCGCAAAGGAATTCAGGAAGCAGGAGCCTTAGGGGTAATGAGCTCTTATAATGATTATGACGGAGAACCCGTCTCCGGGAGTTATCATTTCCTTACTGAAATTCTGCGTCAACAATGGGGGTTCAAGGGATATGTAGTATCGGACAGTGAAGCAGTGGAATTCCTGCATACAAAACACCGCATTACCCCGACTGAAGAAGAAATGGCGGCACAAGTAGTAAATGCAGGACTGAATATCCGCACCAACTTCACCCCGCCACAAGATTTTATCCTCCCTTTACGCCGTGCAATCAGCGAAGGAAAAATCTCTTTGCATACCCTCGACCAACGTGTAGGTGAAATCTTACGTGTCAAATTTATGTTGGGGCTTTTTGATAATCCGTACCCAGGTGATGATCGTCATCCAGAAACAGTAGTACACAATGCCGCTCATCAGGAGGTATCTATGAAAGCGGCTTTAGAGTCTATTGTTCTTCTGAAAAACGAGAATCAGATGCTTCCGTTGTCCAAGAGCCTCAACAAAATAGCAGTTATCGGTCCGAATGCAGAAGAAGTGAAGGAACTGACGTGCAGATACGGCCCTGCCCATGCTCCTATCAAGACTGTATATCAGGGAATCAAAGAATATCTGCCTAATGCAGAAGTCAGCTATGCAAAGGGATGTAACATCATTGACAAGTATTTCCCAGAAAGTGAATTATACAATGTTCCTTTGGATACACAGGAACAAGCTATGATTAATGAAGCAGTAGAACTGGCAAAAGTTTCGGACATCGCTATTCTTGTATTAGGCGGAAATGAGAAGACGGTTCGGGAGGAATTTTCCCGTACCAGCCTCGATCTCTGCGGGCGTCAGCAGCAATTGCTGGAAGCTGTATATGCAACAGGAAAGCCAGTAGTTTTGGTAATGGTAGACGGAAGGGCAGCAACAATCAACTGGGCCAACAAATACGTTCCCGCTATTGTGCATGCCTGGTTCCCCGGTGAATTTATGGGGAATGCTATTGCTAAAGTCCTTTTCGGAGATTACAATCCGGGCGGTCGCCTGGCTGTAACTTTCCCGAAGTCAGTAGGACAGGTTCCATTTGCATTTCCATTCAAACCCGGCTCCGATTCAAAGGGGAGAGTCCGTGTAGACGGAGTTCTTTATCCTTTCGGATATGGGTTAAGTTACACTACTTTTGAATATTCAGCCTTGAAGATCTCCAAACCGGTTATAGGTCCACAAGAAAACATGACCCTTTCGTGTATCGTAAAGAATACCGGGAAAAGAGCTGGAGATGAAGTAGTTCAGCTTTATATTCGGGATGATTTCAGCAGTGTGACTACCTACGACAAGGTGTTACGTGGCTTCGAACGTATTCATTTGCAACCGGGAGAAGAACAGACAATCAGCTTTACCCTTACTCCTCAAGACTTGGGGTTATGGGACAAGAACAATCAGTTTACGGTAGAACCGGGTAGTTTTTCAATAATGATAGGAGCTTCATCACAAGATATACGGTTGAAAGGAAGTTTTGAAGTGCAATAAACCCCAATCAATAATATAAATCCATAAGAACCGGTAATAATTTTGTTTTCCTCACTAAAAAGTGAAACAGAAATTATTACCGGTTCTTCAGATTTCTATTTTCATCTATCAGTTCAACAGATTGATTCTATTAAAGTTTACTGACTTCACTATCTATATAGTCTGCTCTATTCCTTAACCACGTCTTCAACTCTTTCACTTTTGTATCGAATGAACGAGTATTTTCCCATAATTCACTATTCCTTTCCACAGAGGGTTTAAGCATTACAGCATAATCATCTACATATTGTAACAATGCATCTAGCTTATTATTCTTGAAATCTTGCCAAGTTCTCTTATATATCGCTTTCACACGGCTATCTTGTAGAAAGCGTTGGAAAAATGCCGTACCGACTCCATTCATGCTACTTGAAAATAACGGTGTGTTGTAACGTCCAAAATGATTACTCGTACCTTCATAATCATACGCCCAATCAAAATCCCAGATAGGTCCCATTACATACTTGCCATTTCCTTCTTTATGGAGAAAAACACTTTTAGGATGATTTATCTCCATGTTGTGTACCAAGTTAAAGGTTATCAGAAATTTGGCAACCGATTCAATATCAATCATGTCTACATAGCTATTTCCTTCTAACGGTTCTTTTGCAAATTGTGTCGTGAATGCATTAAAGTCCTTCTTCCAATATTCAAATTGCTCTGTGGTCAAATCAGGGTCTTTCACCATTACAGGAAGGTTAAATGCAGTCGATTTAAACTTAGGCTCATCATCCCAATAAGAATCAAGTTCCCACATGACACTGTTGTTTTCATCCAAATCTACACGGTTTTCTTTAACCTCTATCTGTTCGGTCAACAAGTAAGAACCTTTATAAATTCCGTTTAAAACCACATCTACAGGAATTGCATGATTGGTAAAAGGAAGTTCCAGCAGCCGACCTATCTTGAATGCAACCGAGTTAAGCATTAATGTAGGATCAAGATGATTTGCCAACAACACATAATTCTTGGCTTTCCCCAAACCACAGATCTCTGCTTTCTTATTAAGTTTCAGTCGATAAGGCTTTTTAGGATATCCCCACGTTGAATTGCCACGTCCCTTCACCTCGGTTTTCCCTGTATAATCCTCATAGCCCCCTCTACCGTTAACAGCCAAAGTACCCTCCAGATAATAATCCTTACTTGGTATTTCCGCTATAGACGGATCTGTCGTCGTAATAGTCAATTCAGGAATAGCAGATAATAAGAATTCAGCCTTTACTGTATATTGAAAAGTCTCCCCATTTCTCATTATAAACTGATAAACTACGGGAGATGAAAAATCATTCTTTGTCATTCCACTTTTCTGTTCTACCTCGCCCACCAGTACTTTTACAGCATTCGTGGTAAATGTAGGGATAAGCTCGGATTGTGAGAATGTAACAAGGGGTATTATACTTTCTTCTCCAATAGAAGAGGAAACATCAGCAGTCAAGAATGCATTATTCTTTTTCAAAAAGCGGAAAGCAGAAAGCACTCCGGTATCTTTCAATGCAATTTCCACTGTATATTGCTGTTTACTGCCATCTTCTGCTTCCACAGTAAAAACCAATGGCTGCGAATAATCATTTGAGGTAACTCCGGATTCCTGCTCAACTCCATCTATCGTGATGGATTTTCCATTATATTCGAATACGGCAATTAATGATTTCAAATCATCATACTTATCCAATGGCAATGTAATCACACTCCCCTGAATAGAGGCTTCCACATCATTTGCGACCTTACCTTGATTATCACTTTTCAAAATAGAAAAGTTCAGCAATTCCTTCGTTGAAGAGATTGAGGGTTCTTCGTCTTTACAGGCGGAAAATAGTAAGAGAATAGTTACTAAAATCCCTAAAGTATTGTTTAACATAGTATTAAATAAAAATGGTTACTTGGCAAATATACGATTTTGCCAAATAACCACCCGATTATTCTCTCTCTTTTTTCTAAAATTCAGTGTATCATAAAGGATATTCCTCAAAAGCATACAAAATAGTAGACAAATAACGTTCGCCTGTATCGGGCAGCAACGCCACAATCATCTTCCCTTCATTTTCCGGGCGTTTTGCCAGTTCTGTCGCCGCATAAACAGCAGCACCCGAAGATATGCCGACCAGCAATCCTTCCAGCTTCGCCAGTTCACGGCTTGTACGAATGGCATCATCATTCTGCACCCGAATAATTTCATCTACGACGGAAGCCTTGTAAGTCTTCGGAATGAAACCCGCACCGATTCCCTGAATCTTATGAGGCCCAGGCTTTCCTCCGGAAAGAACCGGCGAATCAGACGGTTCTACCGCTACCACCCTCACACTGGGGTCGCGCATCTTCAATGCTTCACCTACTCCGCTAACTGTCCCGCCAGTACCCACGCCGGCCACAAAGATATCGACTTTCCCCTCGGTATCTCTCCATATTTCCAGGCCGGTAGTACGTAAATGCATGGCGGGGTTAGCAGGATTTTCAAATTGTTGTAAGATAACAGAGTCCGGAGTTGCCGCTTTCAGTTCTTCCGCTTTGGCAATTGCTCCTTTCATACCATCCGCACCGGGAGTCAGGACCAATTCTGCTCCCAAAGCTTTCAAAAGATTGCGGCGTTCAACACTCATCGTGTCGGGCATTGTCAATATCAACTTATAACCTTTGGCAGCAGCCACAAAAGCCAGTCCTACTCCGGTGTTGCCACTAGTCGGTTCTATAATAGTAGCTCCCGCTTGCAAAACACCTTTTACCTCAGCGTCTTCAATCATCGCCAAAGCAATACGGTCTTTAACGCTTCCGGCAGGGTTAAAATATTCAAGCTTCACTACCAGGCGAGCTTTCAAATTCTTACTCTTATTATAATTACTAAGTTCCAACAACGGAGTGTTACCAACCAGGTCCGTCAATTTTCTTGCTATCTTCTCCATATATATCCGTTTTAAATTCATACGTTTTAATATATGACAAAGATAGCGCGGATTCTGTTCAGGCGAAATACCACAGATGTGGTAATTTCATACCACATCTGTCTTACAGAAAATCTGCCCGCATCGGAGTAAATGTGTCAATCAGCACGCCTGCTTCGAGACAAACACAGCCATGAGGTTTATTAGGAGCCACATAATAGCCATCTCCTGCCGATAGTATTTCTTTCTGTTCGCCAATCGTTAATTCGAACTTTCCACTTACCACATAAGTAGCCTGACTGTGATGATGTTCGTGCATTGTACCGACAGCTCCTTTTTCAAACTGCACTTTTACCATCATCAACTGTTCGTCATAACCCATTATCTGACGACGGATTCCCGGACCCGGGTTCTCCCACTTCAGTTCCTTTTCAAACTGAAAGACTTCACTACACATCTTCATATTTATCAAATATTAATCTATTAAATAAAAACAAAGATAGCCTTTTAGTCCATTGACAGCAAAATAAAGGCAGCCTTCATTAACAAATCTCATAAATTATCCTGATATTACTCGACTTAAAACAAGATTGAGTAATGTCTTATTTTTTATGTCAGAATAATCGTTATCTTTGTACGAATCATCTGATATGCATCAATTACATTCACTATTAATCTCTCTCTTATGAACACATTGAAAACTGTCTACATAGCTACTATTATCACCGGATTATTCACCGGACTGTTCTTATCTTCTTCCGCATCCGCGCAAGATATCTCAGGAACTTGGCACGGAAAACTGACTGTTCCCACCGGGTCGCTGACTATCGTATTCCATATCAACCAAGCGGCTCAAGGAACTTATGTAACAACGCTCGACAGTCCCGACCAGGGAGCCAACGGCATAAAGACACAAGCTACCTCTTTCAGTGATTCCATATTAACTATTCAGATACCTATTATTCATGCTTCCTACAAAGGAAAATTGAAAAGTGATAAAACGATAACCGGAACATTCACACAAGGAATGCCTATCCCATTGAACCTGGAAAAGGGAGAAGCAAGCCGTCCCAAACGTCCGCAGGAACCTCAACCACCTTTCCCTTATAAAAGTGAAGAAGTTACAGTGAGAAACGAACAGGACGGAATTAACCTTGCGGGGACATTAACTCTTCCCGAAAAGGGAAATAAATTTCCGGCAGTAGTGTTGGTAACAGGAAGCGGTGCGCAGAACCGGGATGAGGAGATCATGGGACACAAGCCTTTCCTAGTCATCGCCGACTATCTGACGAGGAACGGAATCGCCGTATTACGCTGTGATGATCGTGGCACAGCCGCCTCACAAGGCAACCATGCAACAGCCACCAACGAGGATTTCGCAACGGACACGGAAGCTGCCATCAATTACCTGCGCGACAGAAAAGAAATAAACACAAAGAAGATTGGCATTATCGGACATAGCGCAGGCGGAATCATAGCATTCATCGTAGCTGCCAAAGACCCTGCGATTGCGTTTATTGTTTCATTGGCAGGAGCCGGCGTAAGAGGTGACAGCCTGATGCTGAAACAAGTAGAGATGATTTCTAAATCCCAGGGAATGCCGGATGCGTTCTGGCAAGGAACGAAACCGTCGATACGAAACAGGTATGCCATACTGCAACAAGCAGACAAAACCACAGATGAACTTCAAAAAGAGTTATATGCAGATGTTACCAAAACCATGTCGTCCGAACAACTGAAAGACTTGAATACCGTACAGCAGATTTCCTCCCAGATAAGTTCCATGACCTCCCCCTGGTATCTTCATTTTATGAGATATGACCCGGCTAAAGCCATGAAAAAAATAAAATGTCCGGTACTTGCCTTAAACGGAGAAAAGGACATTCAAGTGGAGGCGGCTATGAACCTTACGGCTATCCAACAAAGAATCAGCGAGAACGGGAATAAGAATGTAACGGTAAAAGCCTACCCGAACTTAAATCATCTGTTTCAAACCTGTGAAAAAGGAACATTGGCGGAGTATGGGCAGCTAGAAGAAACCATTAGCCCGGAAGTTCTAAAAGATATAACAGACTGGATTCTTAAACATTCAGGAAAGAGCAATTGAAAAGACAATCTCTATTAATAAAAAAAACCGCAATAATATTATTATAAACACAATTATTAAAATCCATAGTCTTACATACGCAGCATTGTATAAATTGACTTAAATCAAAATATTTCACACCGAACTCACTCTGCCCGATTTTGTTTTACCTTTGCACCCGCAAAAAAGAAAAAGGTAAAAAGTTACAGGTATCAGGTTAAGTTTGGTATGAAAAAGAGTCTTATCGCATTGGCGTTCGGCACCCTGGGATTAGGTATTGCCGAATTTGTAATGATGGGTATTTTGCCCGATGTGGCAAAAGATTTAGGGATCAGTATCCCTATGGCGGGACATTTCATTTCCGCTTATGCATTAGGTGTCTGTGTGGGTGCCCCCGTGTTGACATTAGCCCGCAAATATCCGTTGAAACATATTCTGCTGGTATTAGTTACCCTGATTATGATAGGTAATATCTGTGCTGCAACAGCTCCCAATTATTGGATATTGCTTGCTGCGCGCTTCATTTCCGGACTACCGCACGGAGCATATTTCGGCGTCGGCTCCATTGTTGCCGAAAGACTGGCTGATAAAGGGAAAGGTTCGGAAGCCGTTTCGATTATGATTGCCGGAATGACCATTGCCAACCTATTCGGTGTCCCATTGGGAACTTCTCTCAGCACTATGCTTTCCTGGCGTGCCACTTTCCTGTTGGTCGGCATCTGGGGAATCGTTATCCTGTATTACATCTGGCGCTGGGTACCTCACGTAGAAGGCTTGAAGGATACCGGCTTTAAAGGACAATTCCATTTCTTGAGGACTCCGGCTCCCTGGCTCATTCTCGGTGCTACGGCGTTAGGCAACGGTGGCGTATTCTGTTGGTACAGCTATATCAACCCTATGCTGACGAATATTTCCGGTTTCTCCACCGAAAGTATTACTCCGCTGATGATTCTTGCCGGATTCGGTATGGTCATGGGAGATCTTATCAGCGGGCGCCTCTCCGACCGCTATACACCCGGAAAAGTGGGAACTGCCGCACAAGCATTAATATGCCTTATGCTACTTCTCATTTTCTTCCTTTCTCCCTACAAATGGACGGCTGCTATACTGATGTGCCTTTGCACGGCAGGGTTGTTTGCCGTATCCAGCCCCGAACAAATACTGATTATCCGTGTGGCAAAAGGCGGCGAGATGTTGGGGGCTGCCTGCGTACAGGTCGCATTCAATCTGGGAAATGCCATTGGCGCTTATGCAGGGGGATTGACTGTTAGTGAAGGCTATCGTTACCCCGCCCTCACAGGTGTTCCTTTCGCACTGACCGGATTCATCCTGTTTCTGATTTTTTATAAGAAATATCAGGCCAGATACTAAAGGAGGTAACTAATTCAAAGTTAGCACATATTTACTCCTCATAGTTAATAAAGTCATGCATAACGAGTACTAATTAATAGTATCCGAACAACTAAATCTTAGAGAGATTAAGATTAATTTATTTCGCTCGCGTCTTGTATCAACTCATACCATACATATTAGAATTTATCACAATTGCATTTTCTTCCCCTTTTACTTGAAAATCAATAATTTATTTTTATCTTTGTGAGAAGTGTGAGTCTTTCGTTTCTAATCACCTTCAAAAACGACGAATATGAAACAACAGTATCTGTTCGACTGCTTCTCGCAGCAAGCGTTGCAAACCCTGCATCGCTACCGTGCTGTTATGTTTAGTCCTACCCTCCGTACTATGTAAATTGCAATTTGAGATTCTTTTTTCACATTTTCTCCATTTACATAATTCAGATTCTTATGGACAAACAATATCAACCGACCCTTACCGAAGTACAGGATTGGGTACTTAAACTGTATAATACTTGTGAACAAACGATTACGAAAGCCGAACGCCTGGAACAGCATAAATATGCCGTCATGGTGCAGCGCCCGCAAGACAAGAAATTCCTCGTGAAGATGCTCGACGAATCCTCGCAAATCCGCGACCGGAAGATACTCGCCAAACGTATCAAGACTCTCCTTGACCAGTACGGTGTCCCCGAATTTCTGAACAAACGGGATGCTTTCTTATTCAAAATGTATCAGGCATTCGGACATCATTTCGACTTTATCGCTATCCCGATTATCAAAAAACGCCTGCGCATGGATACCTCGCAAGTTATTATCAATGAGGAACGCCCGCAACTCACGAAGCATCTGGCTACCCGCTTCAAAGAGAAAATCGGGCAGAACGTGAATCTTTTAGGCGAGGTGGTGCTTGGCAACGGAGAAGCCGATCACCGCTATCATCACTATCTGGAAGCTCTTGAATCACCCGACATTAATTACATCTCAGTGAAAATATCGGGAATCTACGCGCAGACACACGCTCTGAACTACGAAGAAAGTTTCCCGGAACTCGTTTCACGAATGTCCGCGCTTTATCAGAAAGCCATTGATTTTCCTTATACGGACGAAGACGGAATAAAACGCTCCAAGTTCATCAACCTGGATATGGAGGAATATAAAGACGCCCACTTCACATTGCGCCTCTTCAAAGCAGTACTCAACCTGCCGCAATTCAAGAACTATTCGGCAGGAATCGTCGTACAGGCTTATCTGCCGGATGCATACGACTTCCAAACCGAGTTGCTGGAATTTGCCAAAGCCCGCGTAGACGGAGGCGGAGCTCCTATCAAAATGCGTCTGGTGAAAGGCTGTAATCTGGAAATGGAAACGGTTATCTCCTCCCTGAAAGGCTGGCCGAACCCGATTCGTCCTTCCAAAACAGAAGTTGACGCCAATTATCTGTGCCTGTTGGAACGTGGACTGATGCCCGAAAATGCCCGGGTTTTACATCTCGGGGTTGCTTCTCATAATCTGTTCTCGATCGCTTATGCTTATCTGCTGGCTCAGAAGTACGGGACAACCGGATATATGACCTTCGAAATGCTCGAAGGAATGGCGAATCATCTTTGGAGAGCGCAGTCAATGCTCGGCAACCGGGTGATTCTATATACTCCGGTAGTGAAAAACGAACATTTCCTGAACGCCGTCTCTTATCTTGTCCGTCGCATGGACGAAAATACGGCACCCGACAATTTCCTGACTCACTCCTTCAATCTGAAACCGGATACAAAAGAGTGGGACTTCCTCGCAAAGCAGTTTGAAGAAGCCTATGCTATGAAAGATCACCTCACGCATGTGTCTCCACGCGTTCAGAACCGTAATCTTCCGTACACTCCCGTCGCCCCATCGGACACAATGCAGAATGAACCGGATACGGACTTCGACTTGTCACAAAATCAGGAATGGGTGCGCCGTATCTTTGCCAAATGGAAGAAAAGCGGAACGGAAGAACCGGAAATCATTCCTTTACAGATAGGTGCGGAAACAGTAGTATGCAAAAACCGCTACAAATACCTCGACCGTTGCCAGAATGACGAGGTCTGTATCTGTGAAATGTCACAGGCGGACAGTGCTCAAGTGGAAAAGATTATCGAAATTGCCGAGACAGATCCTGCTGGGTGGAGAAAAACCACACTGGAAGAACGCCACCGGATTATGTACGAAGCAGCCAACCGGCTCGCTGATATGAGGGGTGACCTGATAGGTTGTATGTGTGCCGTAACCGGTAAAACTGTCATTGAAGGTGATGTAGAAGTATCGGAAGCGGTAGATTATGCCCGTTTCTACACGACAGCGATGAAGAAATTCGCCGCATTAGATGATATAGAGATAAAACCGAAAGGTACCATATTGGTCATTTCACCGTGGAACTTCCCGTGTGCCATTCCCGTAGGCGGTATAGTAGCCGGACTGGCGGGAGGAAACACCGTTATCCTGAAACCTGCCACCGTAGCGGCTCCGGTTGCCTGGATGTTCGCCAAAGCTTTTTGGGATGCAGGTGTACCGAAAGAGGCCTTACAAGTCATCATCACCAACCGGGAAGCGCTGAAAGTGCTGACTACCGCCCCTGCAATCAAGCATATCATTCTGACAGGAGGAACAGACACCGCCCAGAATATCGCAAGAGCCAATCCGGTAACTCCGCTATCAGCCGAAACGGGAGGCAAAAACGTCATTATCCTCACTGCATCGGGCGACCGTGACCATGCTATCATGAACATCGTCGCTTCCGCCTTCGGTAATGCCGGCCAGAAATGTTCCGCCTGTTCTCTGTTATTGGTCGAACGTTCGGTCTATGAAGACAAGAACTTCCAAAGCAAACTGAAAGATGCGGCAACGAGCCTGAAAGTAGGCAGTGTCTGGAATCCCGGAAATATTGTCGGTCCGATGATTACCAATAAGAACGACAAGTTGCTGCAAGCCTTCAACCTCGAACCGGGAGAATCGTGGCTGGTTCCTCCCCGTTTCATCGATGAGAAAGAATATATGCTGGCTCCGACCGTGAAATGGGGAGTGAAACCGGAAAACTTCTCTTTCCGAACCGAGTTATTCGGCCCTCTGCTGAGTGTTGCCTGCATCGAGAACCTTGAAGAAGGAATTAAGTTAGTCAATAGCCTGGATTACGGGTTAACTTCGGGATTACAGAGTCTTGATGAAGAGGAACAAAAGCTGTGGAAAAACTCCGTAATAGCAGGCAACCTGTATATCAACCGGGGAATCACCGGAGCAATCGTCAACCGCCAGCCATTCGGTGGAATGAAACTGTCTGCTTTCGGAGGCGGTATCAAAGCGGGAGGTCCCAATTATTGTACCTGTTTTGTAGAAATCACAGACAAGCCGGACAGCCAGACTGATTACATAGACAGTTATTTCGACGCTTGTGAGGAAGAATTTATGGACCCGAGGGATGTTAATAAGCTATACGGAGAACAGAATGTCTTCCGTTACTTACCTTTGAAAAGCATGATTCTACGTCTTTTTCCGGAAGACACAGATAGAGAGGTCAATATGATCTCATACGCCTCGGAACTATGTAGAACACCTCTCACTATCAGCTTCGACCCCTCGGATGACCGTACTGCCGCACTTACCCAATATGGCTGGCCGCTTCGAAAGGAATCGCTGGAGGACTTCCTGAAAGTGATGCCGGACTATGAAAGAGTACGTACTTGTTCTCCGAATATCCCCAAATGTATGTATGAACGTGCCGCGGAAACCAATATGTATATTGTGGCAGCGCCTCCTATGAAACAGGGACGCATCGAACTTATTCGCTACTTCAAGGAACAAAGCATTTCTTTCGAATATCACCGGTATGGTAGTATTTCCGAAGTGCCGCCTTACGAATAATTAATACTAAAATCCCCTTATTCTGTGACTTTACTTTCCATACTAAAAGTAAGCCGGAATAAGGGGAAAAGACAGAAAGTATACCAAGTTTCCTTTATTAGCTCAAAAAATGATTATCTTTGCAGACTAAAAATGAACAACTTGGTAACAAACACTCTTTTTTATCCGGGTATTGCCTCCAAATCATTGTTCATATATATGTATCCTATTGATAATAATAGAAATAATAGATTAATATGGCATTGCAATGTGGTATTGTTGGACTACCGAACGTGGGTAAGTCGACACTTTTCAACTGTTTGTCGAATGCGAAAGCACAGGCGGCAAATTTCCCTTTCTGTACTATTGAACCCAATGTAGGTGTAATTACCGTTCCCGATGAACGTCTGAATGCGCTGGCAGAATTGGTACATCCCCAACGGATTGTTCCTACAACCGTAGAAATCGTAGATATCGCCGGACTGGTAAAAGGTGCAAGTAAAGGTGAAGGATTGGGAAACAAGTTCCTTGCCAATATCCGTGAGACAGACGCTATTATCCATGTACTCCGTTGCTTCGACGACGATAACGTGACACACGTAGACGGAAGTGTAAATCCTGTCCGCGACAAAGAAATCATCGACTATGAACTTCAGTTGAAAGACTTGGAAACGATCGAGAGTCGTATCCAAAAGGTACAGAAACAAGCACAAACGGGTGGCGACAAAGCTGCCAAACAGGCTTACGATGTACTGGTTCAATATAAAGAAGCGTTGGAACAAGGCAAATCGGCACGTACCGTTACTTTTGAGACAAAAGATGAACAGAAGATTGCACATGAACTGTTCCTGTTGACCAGCAAACCGGTAATGTATGTCTGCAATGTAGACGAAGCAAGTGCAGTAAACGGCAACAAATACGTAGATATGGTACGTGAAGCCGTAAAAGACGAGAATGCTGAAATACTGGTTGTTGCAGCCAAGACAGAAGCGGACATCGCCGAGCTGGAAACATACGAAGACCGTCAGATGTTCCTCGCCGAAGTAGGCTTGGAGGAATCGGGCGTAGCACGTCTTATCAAATCAGCCTATAAATTGCTGAATCTCGAAACTTACTTCACTGCCGGCGTACAGGAAGTGCGTGCCTGGACTTACGAGAAAGGTTGGAAAGCTCCGCAATGTGCCGGTGTGATCCATACCGATTTTGAAAAAGGATTCATCCGTGCGGAAGTGATAAAATACGATGATTATATCCGGTACGGTTCGGAAGCAGCAGTGAAAGAAGCCGGAAAACTGGGCGTAGAAGGCAAAGAATACGTCGTGCAGGACGGTGACATCATGCACTTCCGTTTCAACGTATAATCGCGATAACCTTGCATTTGTAATCAGCAAATTGTAATTATTATGAAGTATCTCATTGCAGGAACCGGAGGCGTTGGAGGCAGTATAGCAGGATTTCTGTCGCTTGCCGGAAAAGACGTTACTTGTATTGCCCGCGGAGCTCATTTGCAGGCAATACAGACAAACGGCTTGAAATTGAAATCGGACTTGAAGGGAGAGCACACGCTTGCTATCCCGGCAACAACAGCAGAAGAATTCAATGGAAAGGCAGACGTAATCTTTGTCTGCGTCAAGGGGTATTCTGTCGACTCGATTACCGAACTGATAAAGAGGGCGGCACATGACAAGACAATCGTCATTCCTATTCTGAATGTTTACGGAACAGGACCGCGTATCCAACGTCTCGTTCCGGGAGTGACGGTACTCGACGGTTGCATCTATATTGTCGGATTCGTATCCGGTACAGGAGAGATCACTCAAATGGGAAAAATTTTCCGCCTGGTGTACGGAGCCCACAAAGGGACACAAGTTGCCCCGGGAATACTGGAAGCCGTTCAGAAAGATCTTCAGGAGGGCGGAATCAAAGCGGAAATCTCTCCGGATATCAACCGGGATACCTTCATTAAATGGTCATTCATCTCGGCAATGGCTGTCACCGGAGCTTACTATGACGTCCCCATGGGCGAGGTACAGAAACTGGGAAAGGTACGCGATACCTTCATCGGACTTTCTACGGAGAGTGTCGAACTGGGACGTAAACTGGGTGTAGAATTTCCCGAAGACCCGATAAGCTATAATCTGAAAGTCATCGACAAACTCGACCCGGAAAGTACCGCTTCCATGCAGAAAGACCTGGCACGGGGACATGATTCGGAGATACAAGGATTGTTATTCGACATGATTACCGCCGCGGAAGAACAAGGGATTGATATTCCTACTTACCGGATGGTAGCCGAAAAATTCACTAAACACTAATTCACCAAACCGTAAACCGTTATCCAATATGAATACCTTATTATTATCTATCAACTGGAATCCGAATCCCGAACTATTTAACCTGTTCGGCCTTTCTATCCGTTACTACGGGCTATTGTGGGCAGTAGGAATTTTTCTGGCTTACGTCATTGTTCACTACCAGTATCGCGATAAAAAAATAGATGAGAAGAAATTTGACCCCCTCTTCTTCTATTGTTTTTTCGGTATTCTGATTGGAGCACGTCTGGGGCATTGCCTGTTTTACGACCCGGGACAGTATCTGACAAGCAGTAAAGGGTTTGTAGAGATGCTGTTACCTATTAAATTCCTGCCTGCCGGTGGTTGGAAATTCACAGGATATGAAGGACTTGCCAGCCACGGGGGGACACTTGGACTGATTATTGCTCTGTGGCTCTATTGCCGCAAAACAAAACTTCATTATATGGACGTGCTGGATATGATTGCCGTAGCTACTCCAATTACCGCCTGCTGTATCCGTCTTGCCAACCTGATGAACTCCGAAATCATCGGCAAGCCGTCTGATGTACCCTGGGCATTCATTTTCGAACGGGTAGATATGCAACCCCGTCATCCGGGACAGCTCTACGAAGCGATCGCTTATCTTATCTTGTTCTTCATCATGATTTACCTGTATAAGAATTACAGCAAGAAACTGCATCGCGGCTTCTTCTTCGGGCTCTGCCTGACCTACATATTTGTCTTCCGTTTCTTCATCGAATTTTTGAAGGAGAACCAAGAGGATTTCGAGAACAACATGATGTTCAACATGGGACAATGGCTAAGTATTCCATTCGTTATAGTCGGCATCTACTTCATGTTTTTCTACGACCGGAAGAAAAAAGTAGCCTGAACCTGATATATAAAAATCGACTGCATACTAGAAAGGCGTTTCCTCCAATCACTTAAAGGAAACGCCTTTTATACTTACAAATCGTTTTCCAGATCTCAGAAAACGTTCTATATACTATTTGTGAACACGTTAATAATCCGCTATTTTCCCCTGACTATCTTCTTTATATCATTCAACTTGTTCAGCGCTTCAATAGGAGTGAGATTATTTACATCCAAATTTAATATTTCATCGCGAATCTGACAGAGTATCGGATCGTCCAACTGGAAGAAACTTAACTGCATACCACCACGGTTCTCGCTTACTTCCGCCAACGGCTTGCCTGCTATTCCCTGCTGGCGATTATCAGATTCAAGCTGCTTCAGAATCTCATTCGCACGCTTCACAATGCTTTTCGGCATACCCGCCATTTTTGCTACATGGATACCGAAAGAGTGCTCACTACCACCACGTTCCAGTTTACGAAGGAAGATTACCTTATTATCCACCTCTTTCACCGATACGTTATAGTTCTTGATACGCTTGAAAGATTTTTCCATTTCATTCAATTCGTGGTAATGCGTGGCGAATAAAGTACGTGCTTTGGCTTTCGGATGTTCGTGGATATATTCCACAATCGCCCAGGCAATAGAGATGCCATCATACGTAGAGGTACCACGCCCCAACTCGTCAAATAGTACCAAGCTTCGGGAAGAAACATTGTTCAGAATATCCGCCGCTTCGTTCATCTCCACCATAAAAGTAGATTCACCTACGGAGATGTTATCACTTGCTCCCACACGAGTGAATATTTTATCCACCAGCCCGATATGGGCGCTCTCCGCAGGAACAAACGAACCGATTTGAGCCAACAGCGTAATCAATGCCGTCTGACGCAAAAGCGCTGACTTACCCGCCATATTGGGACCGGTTATTATGATGATCTGCTGCGTACTGCTGTCCAACATCACATTATTGGCAATATATTTCTCTCCTATCGGAAGCTGTTTCTCAATTACCGGGTGACGGCCCTGACGAATATCCAATACGTCGTTATCCTCAATAACCGGACGGATGTAGTTATTCTCACGCGCCACATTAGCGAAAGACAACAGACAGTCCAACCGGGCAATCTGATTGGCGTTAACCTGTATCTGGGGGATAAACTCCGTCAATGCCTGTACCAAATTCGTATATAACTGCGTTTCCAGCACAAGAATCTTATCTTCGGCACCAAGAATTTTTTCTTCGTACTCTTTCAGTTCCTGTGTGATATAACGTTCCGCATTTACCAACGTCTGCTTGCGAATCCACTCTTTAGGGACCTTGTCCTTATGAACATTACGAACCTCGATATAATAGCCGAATACATTATTATAAGCCACTTTCAAACTCGGAATACCCGTTTCTTCGCTTTCCCGCTGCTGTATCTGAAGCAGATAGTCTTTTCCCGAATACGAAATCCGGCGCAATTCGTCCAAATCCGCATTCACACCGTCTTTAATCACTCCGCCCTTATTTATCAACAAAGGAGGATCATTATTAATTTCCCGGGCAATCCGGTCACGAATAGAAACACAAAGATTCAACCGCTCGCCAATACGGTTCAGACTTGCATTATCCGCTTCAAGACAAGCCTGTTTGATCGGTTCGATAGCCTGCAAAGCCACTTTCAGCTGAACCACTTCACGCGGTGACACACGTCCCACAGCCACTTTGGAGATGATACGCTCTAAATCACCGACAAGATGCAACTGTTCTTCGATCAACTCCTTAAAGTCCGGTTGACGGAAGAAATACTCCACCACATTCAGACGCTCATTGATCGGTTTCTCGTCCTTCAATGGAAAAACTATCCAACGTTTCAACAGACGTGCTCCCATTGGGCTGATCGTCCTGTCAATCACATTGAGCAGACTGCTTCCTCCATCGTTCATGCTGCCAATCAATTCGAGGCTGCGCACCGTGAATTTATCCAGCCGGACATATTTATCCTCCTCAATACGAGCCAATGAAGTAATATGCCCGATTTGAGTATGCTGTGTCATTGTCAGGTATTGAAGAATAGCCCCCGAAGCAATAATACCGTTTTTCAAATGCTCTACTCCGAATCCTTTCAGATTCTTTGTTTCAAAATGCTTCAGAAGTTTTTCGCGGGCAGTAGTTTCCGTAAACACCCAGTCGTCCAGTTCGAAAGTGAAGAATTTACTACCGAAATTGCCTTCAAACATAAGGCGCTTGCCACGTTCAAAAAGAATTTCTTTCGGGCCGAAGTTATTCAGCAGTTTGTCTATATAGTCGAAAGGTCCTTCGGCAGTCAGAAATTCACCGGTAGATATGTCGAGGAAAGCAACCCCGCAGGAAGCCTTTCCGAAATGTACGGCGGCCAGGAAGTTGTTTTCCTTATAGTTTAATATATTATCATTGATAGAGACACCGGGAGTCACCAATTCGGTAATGCCGCGCTTCACCAGTTTCTTGGTCATTTTCGGGTCTTCCAACTGGTCGCAGATAGCCACCCGTTTTCCGGCACGAACCAATTTCGGAAGATAAGTATCGAGCGCATGATGAGGAAATCCCGCCATTTCAATCGTCTTTCCTTTTCCGTTAGCACGTTTTGTCAGTGTGATTCCTAATATTTCGGCTGCAACAATGGCGTCCGTAGAGTATGTTTCATAAAAGTCACCGCAACGAAACAGCATTACCGCATCCGGATGTTTCGCCTTCAAATCCAGAAACTGTTTCATCATGGGGGTGAGCACGATTTCTTCTTCGTTCACGGTTCTCTCCTTTTCTTTTTTTATTGAGTATATACTGTGATTATCGGAACAAAGATAACGGTTTTTCGGCAGAGAATCAACGGAATCCACCGATTCAATTATCAAAATTAGTGTTGCATACCTTTAAAAAAGAACGGCGTTTTTCTTAACAAACAGGAGAAAACTATTAAAACGTGTTATAAAACATAGTATTTTACTTGGATAATTTGCTAATTCCCTAAGAGTCCGTATCTTTGCAATGTGTTTTTCATAGTATTAGATTTAAGGTTAACAAAGGTTGGAGCAAGGCGTTGCTCCTT
>ENA-UEQH01000349-UEQH01000349.1-human-gut-metagenome-genome-assembly--contig:-NODE-349-length-27262-cov-45.654331_pt1 | contig 27262 bp, 21 predicted proteins | sample MGYA00242945_ERZ507943 | MGnify/ENA primary metagenome ERZ507943 (study PRJEB26167, sample SAMN06115418) | human gut metagenome | host: Homo sapiens | place: China:Hubei | collected 2015-03-06... | reverse complement strand
CCTCTGGTTGTGCCTGAGGTAAATGCTGAGGATGCCCTGAACCGCCCTCGCAACATCATCGCCAACCCTAACTGTACAACCATACAGATGGTAGTGGCACTGAAAGCTATCGAACAGCTTTCACACATCAAACGTGTTCACGTATCTACTTATCAGGCTGCCAGCGGTGCAGGTGCTGCTGCCATGCAGGAACTGTACGAACAGTACAGACAAGTATTGGCCAACGAACCTGTAACTGTAGAAAAATTTGCTTATCAGCTGGCCTTCAACCTGATTCCGCAGATTGATGTATTTACTGACAACGGATACACAAAAGAAGAAATGAAAATGTATAACGAAACACGTAAAATCATGCACTCGGATGTTCAGGTAAGTGCTACTTGTGTACGTGTTCCGGCTTTGCGTTCTCACTCTGAAAGCATTTGGGTAGAAACAGAACGTCCTGTTACTCCTGAAGAAGCAAGAGAAGCTTTTGCCAACGGCGAAGGTCTGGTATTGATGGATAATCCTGAAAAGAAAGAATACCCGATGCCTTTGTTCCTTGCTGGTAAAGACCCTGTTTATGTAGGTCGTATCCGTAAGGACTTGGCTAACGAAAACGGTCTGACTTTCTGGATTGTAGGTGACCAGATTAAGAAAGGTGCTGCACTGAATGCCGTTCAGATTGCTGAATACCTGATTAAGGTTAAAAACATCGGATAAGAAAAAACACTTCCATATCTACATAAAAAAACTTGGCCCTTATGAGCCAAGTTTTTTTATAACTATTCTTGATACAAATCTTCCGAATAATAAAATGTTTCGGGCAAGTCTTTCAGCAACGGATGGTGTTTGTCTTTCTCGGACAAAATAACCGAAGCTTCGGGAATTCGCCAGTCTATTCCTAAAGCCGGGTCGTTCCAGGCAATAGCCCCCTCGCTTTGAGGTACATAGAAATTATCGCATTTATACTGAAACACCACTTCATCTGTCAGTACACTGAATCCATGGGCAAAACCACGAGGGATGAACAACTGACGATGGTTCTCTGCTGTTAACTCTACAGCTACATGCTTACCGTATGTAGGCGACCCTACCCGTATATCCACAGCCACATCGAGCACTGCTCCCTGAATCACACGCACCAGTTTGCTTTGCGCAAAAGGCGGTTTCTGAAAATGCAAACCACGCAATACGCCGTAAACCGACTTACTTTCATTGTCCTGCACAAATTTTACCGGACGGACTTTCTCATCGAACTCCCGCTGGGAAAACGATTCGAAAAAATACCCTCTATCATCCTTAAACAGACGGGGTTCTAAAATTACGACACCCTCCAGCTCCGTTTTTATTACTTCCATTTATTCTAAATTTAATTCTTTAATCACTTTCAGCAGATACTGGCCATACTGGTTTTTCAACATTGGCTGAGCCAGTTGTTTCATCTTTTCAGGAGTTATCCATCCCTGACGTAATGCAATACCTTCCAGACAAGCCACTTTCAGTCCCTGTCTTTTTTCTATTACCTCTATGTAAGTACTTGCTTCTGCCAGCGAATCATGCGTTCCGGTATCCAACCAGGCAAAACCACGTCCTAAAGTCTGCACTTTGAGCTGTCCCATATTCAGGAACTCCTGATTGACAGAAGTAATCTCCAGTTCACCACGTGCCGACGGACGGATATGTTTTGCTATATCCACCACTTTATTGGGATAAAAATACAGTCCGGTCACCGCATAATTTGATTTAGGATGTTCGGGCTTCTCTTCAATAGAAAGACAGTTGCCCTCTGCATCAAATTCGGCTACCCCATAGCGCTCGGGATCGCTTACCCAATAGCCAAACACGGTAGCTTTTCCCTCCTGTTCGGCAGCACGGACAGCTTCTTTCAGCATCACCGTAAAGCTGTTTCCATGGAATATATTATCTCCCAGCACCAGACAGGCAGCCTCATCACCAATAAATTCTTCGCCAATGATAAAAGCTTGCGCCAGGCCATCGGGAGAAGGCTGTTCTGCATATTCCAGATGCAAGCCATAATCGCTGCCATCTCCCAGCAGACGACGGAATGAAGGCAAATCCTGCGGTGTAGAAATAATCAGTATATCCCGTATTCCGGCCAACATCAGCACAGAAATAGGATAATAAATCATAGGCTTGTCAAACACCGGAAGCAACTGCTTGGACACACCTTTTGTTATAGGATACAGACGGGTTCCTGACCCTCCAGCCAATACGATACCTTTCATAGCGATTTTATTTTTTATGATTTCTGCAAATATACATATATAAAATAAAAATCTTGCCTGAAAGTCCAAATACTATGCTATATCATAGTTGCCTGCCGTTGTTTTATTATATCTGCGAATTCCAACAGCATCACACATGAAACAAACATTGGTCTTTTTTGAGATAAACATTGGGCATTGCTGTAACGCAAGTTGGTCTTTGCAATGATAAGGAAAAGACGCAGTAACAAAAATAAAAAAGCTGGCCTGCCCAAAAGCAGACCAGCCAATACGATATAAAAGATTTCTCTTTGTTCTTATTCCTTTTTCAATGCTACAGCAAAGGGTTCTATACCTTTCGGATGAGCTATTTTTACCAATGTAACATCAAAAATCAGTGCAGAATTAGTCCGAACTATTGACGATGAAGGAGGATTCATTCCATATCCTAATTCAGAAGGAATATAAATTTCCCAACGGTCACCTACTTTCATATACTGTAATGCTGTTGTCCAACCAATTACTGATTTGGTACTTATAGTCATAGTAGCCGGCTGCGCTACCTCCAATTCCAATTCATCAGTATAAAAACTCTGATCGAAAACAGTACCATTTATCATTTTACCACGATAATGTACATAAATAGTATCTCCAAATAAAGGACTTACCGTTGACTCAGCTGGAGCACTGGCCAGAATCTTTGCATAAACGTAATCGTTTACGTCAAACTGTGAGCTCAGATTAGCATCCAGATTAGTATCATCAGGTTGATATTTATAGTTACGGATTATTTTCCATTCACCGGGGTTTTGCTTGGCAACATCAGCTATCGAATCGATATAGTGCTGGTTACGTTCTTCCCAGTTTGCATACGGATCCTCTACCCCGCTTTCTTCACTACAGGCAGCAAAGCCCAAAGAAGCAGTGAGCATAAGAATCATTAACCAAAGAGAATTTTTATTCATGTGTTCAAATTAAATTATTGCAATGTCTTCAACAGACTTGTTATACTTACCTTGTCGGCGATGATATTGTTCAGTTCTGCAATTGGTACACGAACCTGCTCCATGGTATCACGGTTACGCAGTGTTACACAATTGTCCTCCAATGTCTGGTGGTCTACTGTGATACAGTAAGGAGTACCAATAGCATCCTGACGACGATAACGTTTACCGATAGAGTCTTTTTCGTCGTACTGACAGTGGAAGTGGAACTTCAGATCGTTCATGATTTCACGTGCTTTTTCTGGCAGACCATCTTTCTTAACCAATGGCATAACAGCCAGTTTGACAGGAGCCAGAGCTGCAGGCAATTTCAGCACAACACGAGTTTCGCCGTTTTCCAGTTTTTCTTCGCAGTAAGAAGCACTCATGATGCTGAGGAACATACGGTCCACACCAATTGAAGTTTCGATAACGTACGGAGTGTAGCTTTCGTTGATTTCCGGATCGAAGTATTTGATGCTCTTTCCAGAGAATTTTTCGTGCTGGCTCAAGTCGAAGTTGGTACGGCTGTGAATACCTTCAACTTCCTTAAATCCGAACGGCATCAAGAATTCGATGTCGGTTGCAGCATTGGCATAGTGAGCCAGTTTCTCGTGATCGTGATAACGATAGTGGTCTGCACCGAATCCTAAAGCTTCGTGCCATTTCAAACGAGTTTCTTTCCATTTTTTGAACCACTCCAGTTCTGTTCCCGGCTTAACGAAGAACTGCATTTCCATCTGTTCGAATTCACGCATACGGAAAATAAACTGACGTGCAACAATTTCGTTACGGAACGCTTTACCAATCTGAGCGATACCAAACGGAATCTTCATACGACCGGTTTTCTGTACATTCAGGTAGTTTACAAAAATACCCTGAGCGGTTTCCGGACGAAGGTATACTTTCATTGCTCCATCAGCTGTAGAACCCATTTCGGTAGAGAACATCAGGTTGAACTGACGTACTTCAGTCCAGTTCTTCGTTCCAGAGATAGGACAAACGATTTCTTCGTCAATAATGATCTGACGCAATTCGTTCAGGTCGGTAGCATTCATAGCTTTTGCAAAACGTTCGTGCAAAGCGTCACGTTTAGCCTGATGTTCCAACACACGTGCATTCGTACTGCGGAACTGAGCCTCATCGAAAGCATCGCCAAAACGTTTAGCAGCCTTAGCTACTTCTTTTTCTATTTTTTCATCGTATTTAGCCAGCTGATCTTCAATCAGGACATCTGCGCGATAACGTTTTTTCGAATCGCGGTTATCAATCAACGGATCATTAAATGCGTCAACGTGTCCTGAAGCTTTCCAAATAGTAGGATGCATAAAGATTGCAGAATCAATACCTACAATGTTTTCGTGCAGCAGTACCATGCTCTGCCACCAGTATTGCTTGATATTGTTTTTCAACTCCACACCCATCTGACCATAGTCGTATACTGCACCCAAGCCATCGTAAATCTCACTTGAGGGAAATACAAATCCATACTCTTTACAGTGCGAAACCAGTTTCTTAAAAACGTCTTCTTGTGCCATTTTCTTTCTAATATTTTGATTTTCTTCTTTGTTCCAACAAATTATCAAGTTGCAAAGATAGGGATTTCTTCACTAAAATGCCATGTATCTATATTAATTTATCTTATGTTTCAGGCATTAACGAAACCTCGGGAAACATATATGCTGTTTTTTTTCTAATTTTGTAGGATATTCCGCTTTCTAAAATTGTATGCCGATGAATACAAACCAGAAATCAAAATTTACCTTGATGACTACCGCTCCTGTTCCAAGTCTGATCAGGAAACTGGCCATACCTACCATTATCAGCATGCTCATCACTTCTTTTTATGTCATGGCCGATACTTATTTTGTGGGCCAGATAAACACACAGTCGACTGCAGCTGTGGGAATCTCTTTTTCTGTGATGGCAATCATTCAGGCCCTGGGCTTTTTCTGCGGCCACGGCTCCGGGAATTATATTTCGCGCCGTCTGGGGGCACAGGACTACGAAAATGCCGAAAAAATGGCAGCGACCGGTTTTTTCTGTGCATTCCTGGTAGGTATAGCAGTAACCGTCATTGGGCTGGTTTTTCTTACTCCCATTTCCAGCATGCTGGGTTCAACTCCCACAATACAGCCCTATACAGAAACTTATCTGGGTATTATCCTGCTGGGAGCTCCTTTCATGGCCTCGTCGCTAGTACTGAATAACCAGATGCGTTTTCAGGGGAATGCCATCTATGCCATGTTCGGTATCGGACTGGGGGCAATTCTGAACATTGCTTTAGACCCACTTCTTATTTTTACATTCGATATGGGTATCAAGGGAGCTGCCATTGCCACACTGGCCAGCCAGGTTTGCAGTTTCCTGTTATTGCTGTATCTGGACAGCAGGGGAACAAACATCCGCATCCGGTTTAAACACTTTTCCCCTACTCCAGCCTTACTGAAAGAAATTGTTTACGGTGGTAGTCCCTCCCTATGCCGGCAGGGGCTGGCCAGTCTGGCCACCATTCTGCTCAACGTTTCGGCAGGTGTATATGGCGATGCTGCTATTGCAGGTATGTCGATTGTTACACGTATCTGCATGTTCATAAACTCGTTTGTCATTGGTTTCGGACAAGGGTTCCAGCCGGTCTGCGGTTTCAATTATGGAGCAGGATTTTACCGGAGAGTACGCGAAGGATTTTGGTACTGCGTAAAAACCGGAATTGTCTTCCTGACGCTTTGCTCCATAATTGGATATATTTATGCTCCTGAAATAGTAACCTGGTTCCGTAAAGACGACATACATGTAATCGAAATAGGTGCCCGTGCCTTACGCTGGCAGCTCATTACCCTGCCGTTGGGTGCCTGGGTTATTTTGTGTAACATGCTGTTACAAACCATACGCAAACCTGTGCAGGCTGTTATTTTATCCTCGGCACGCCAAGGATTGTTCTTTATCCCTTTCATCCTGATTCTGCCCTATTTTTTAGGACTGCAAGGAGTAGAGATGTGCCAGGCAGCAGCCGATTTATGCTCTTTTCTGCTGGCTATCCCGCTAACGGTGCCTATACTAAAATCATTCAGAAAATAAATTGTTTTTGCAAACGTCATACGCTGACGTTCAAAAGATTTTCGTAATTTTGTGCCTATATTATATTAATGTATGAGCGAAGAAAAATTTGACAAAGAAGAACACTCGGACTATAAACCGGTAAACAGCAAGGACGAAGCAGTTAAACATCAACTAAGCGGCATGTACCAGAACTGGTTTCTGGATTATGCATCGTATGTAATCCTGGAACGTGCCGTTCCACATATCAACGACGGACTGAAACCCGTACAACGCCGTATTCTTCACTCGATGAAAAGACTGGATGACGGACGTTACAATAAAGTGGCTAACATTGTAGGACATACCATGCAGTTCCATCCGCATGGCGATGCTTCTATCGGAGATGCATTGGTACAGCTTGGACAAAAGGACTTACTCATTGACTGCCAGGGAAACTGGGGAAATATCCTTACAGGCGACAGTGCAGCAGCTCCCCGATACATCGAAGCGCGTCTTTCCAAGTTTGCGCTGGACGTAGTTTTCAACCCGAAAACAACCGAATGGCAATCATCCTACGATGGAAGAAACAAAGAGCCTATCACTTTACCCGTAAAATTTCCACTCCTCCTCGCTCAGGGAGTAGAAGGTATTGCCGTAGGACTGTCATCGAAGATATTACCGCATAACTTCAACGAGTTGTGTGATGCTTCTATCTCCTACTTAAAAGGTGAAGAGTTTCATCTGTATCCGGACTTCCAGACGGGTGGTTCGATTGATGTATCGCGCTACAACGATGGAGAGCGTGGCGGACTGGTGCGTGTACGTGCCAAAATAACGAAGCTGGACAACAAAACGCTTTGCATCAGTGAAATTCCTTACGGGAAAACAACGTCCTCACTGATTGACTCTATTCTTAAGGCACTGGAAAAAGGGAAAATTAAAATCCGGAAAGTGGATGACAATACAGCAGACAAGGTAGAGATTCTGGTACACTTGTCACCGGGAACATCATCGGACAAGACACTGGATGCACTGTATGCCTTTACTGACTGTGAAGTAAATATATCACCCAACTGCTGTGTAATCGACGAAAAGAAGCCTCACTTCCTGAATGTAAGTGCTGTCTTGAAAAAATCGGCCGACAATACACTTTCGTTACTGCGCCAGGAACTAAATATCCAACGGGCAGAAACGCTTGAAACACTGCATTTTGCATCGCTTGAAAAGATTTTCATCGAAGAACGGATCTATAAGGACAAACAGTTTGAGCAGGCAGAGTCAATGGATGCAGCCTGTGAACATATCGACATGAGGCTGACTCCTTACTACCCACAGTTTGTGCGCGAAGTTTCCAAGGAGGATATTCTGAAGTTGATGGAAATAAAAATGGCGCGTATCTTGAAATTCAACAAAGATAAAGCCGATGAATACATTGCCCGCCTGAAGGAAGAGATAAAGGAAATAGACAACAAGCTTGCTCATATTGTGGACTATACCATCAGCTGGTACCAGTCGCTGAAAGACAAATACGGGAAAGACTACCCACGACGGACTGAAATACGCAGTTTCGATACCATCGTGGCTACGAAGGTTGCCGAAGCGAACGAAAAACTATATATCAATCGTGAGGATGGATTTATCGGTACTGGTTTGAAAAAAGATGAGTTTATCTGTAACTGCTCGGATATTGACGACATTGTGATTTTCTACAAAGACGGAAAATACAAGATTGTACGCGTGCAAGACAAGATGTTTGTCGGTAAAAACGTGTTGTATGTCAACGTCTTCAAAAAGAACGACAAGCGAACAATCTACAATGTGATTTACCGCGACGGTAAAGAGGGCTTCCACTATATCAAGCGTTTCAACATCACCTCTATGACTCGCGACAGAGAATATGATGTGACACAAGGTAATCCGGGTTCGAAGATTGTTTATTTCACGGCAAACCCGAACGGCGAAGCAGAAATCATCAAGGTAACCTTACGACCGAACCCTAGAATCAAAAAGCTGATTTTTGAAAAAGACTTCAGCGATATAAACATCAAGGGACGTCAGTCGATGGGTAACCTGCTTACCAAATACGAAGTACACAAGATTACACTTAAACAGCGTGGCGGATCTACACTGGGAGGAAGAAAGGTCTGGTTCGATCCTGATGTACTACGATTGAACTACGATGGCAGAGGTAATTATCTGGACGAATTCCATAGTGATGAAAGCATCCTGATTATACAGGAGAACGGTGAATTCTATACCACCGACTTTGACTTGAACAATCACTATGATCCGGGAATCCGCCAAATTGAAAAATTTGATCCGGATAAGGTTTGGACTGCCGTGCTGTACGATGAGGACCAGCAGGGGTATCCGTATATCAAACGGTTCACCTTCGAACAAAGTGCTAAAAAGCAGAATTACCTGGGAGAAAACAGAAACAACCGACTGATTCTGCTTACTGATGAAGCATACCCGAGACTACAGGTTAATTTCGGTGGAAAAGACAGCTTCAGAGAAGCGCTGGTAATTGAAGCAGCCGACTTTATCGGTACAAAAAGTTACAAGGCCAAAGGTAAACGCCTGACAACTTTCGACGTTGAGTCCATACAGGAACTGGAGCCTACACGCCATGAAGAAAAACCGGATAATCAGGCACAGGACGCTGAAGAGCAGGACGAAATGGTGCAACCAACCGAAGAAAATGGCCAGATGAATCTTTTTGAAGCATAACATGAAAAAATATACTCACATTGTTATACTACTCTTTCTGACTCTTGTGCCCGTATTAATAGGAGCGCAAGAGTCAGATACTCATCCTTATACCGTGCGTTCTACCATGATTGGGGTTGGGCAAAGCCGTATTCTGGATACCTATCTTTCACCGATAGAATATAAAGGACCGGATATCAGAATTATCCGGGAAAATATGCGGCTCACTCAATGGATGAATGGACGTATTTCTGCACAGAACTGGCTGCAAGCCAATATTTCTTATGCCGATAATCTGGCAAAAACCGGCACGATGCTATACGGATTGGTCAATTGGAGTTATGCTCTGCATTATCAGTTCCTGGTATCGCCTGCATTGAAGATTCTGGTAGGCCCTGCCACCGATTTAAATATCGGTTTTTTATATAACAGCCGGAACTCCAACAATCCAGCTCAGGCCAAAGCTTATTTTAACCTGATGGCCTCAGCCATGGCTATCTATAAAATCAGTATCAAGGATTTTCCGCTGACGCTGCGTTATCAAGTCAATGCTCCGTTCATGGGTATCATGTTTTCACCTGAATATGGAGAGTCTTATTACGAAATCTTCTCGCTAAAACATGGTGGAAGGAATGTCTTGTTCACGTCCTTGCATAATCAGCCTAGCTTGAAGCAATTGTTCACGGTAGATATTCCTATCCGAAAATTTACGCTCCGTACCGGATATCAGTGCGATTTGCTACAGGCAAACGTAAACAACCTAAAGAGTCATACTTTTACTCACTCTTTCTTAATAGGCTTTGTAAAAACCTTCTATATGAAGAAGAGTAATAACAAGGCTCATTTGTCTCCTTATTCAACTCCTTTTTAATATGCTACAAAGATTCAGTCATAAAATCAGGAACTTCTTCGTTTGCGGTTTTCTGTTGTCCGCGCTATTGACATCGTGCGTAAAAGAAGATGTATTCGAAAACACTCCTTACGGCAATTTTGAAGCACTTTGGACAATCATTGACCAGCAATATTGTTTCTTGGACTACAAACACGAAGAATATGGGCTGGACTGGAATAAAGTATATCAGGAATATAGCCAGCGCATTACGCCCGAAATGTCCAGCAAGAATTTATTCGAAGTTCTCTCGCAAATGGTTAACGAGCTGAGGGACGGGCATGTTAACCTCAGCTGTTCCTGGCAAACATCACAATATCGCGAATGGTTCGATGCTTATCCCAGAAACTTCAGCGACAGCCTTCAAAGCAACTATCTGAAAAAAGATTATATCATCAGCTCTGGCCTTACTTATCAGATTTTGGAAAACAATATCGGTTATATTTATATCAGCAGTTTTTCGAACGGTATAGGAGAAGGAAATCTGGACCAGACACTGGATTACTTGAAAACATGCGACGGACTAATCATTGACGTCCGAAACAACGGAGGAGGAAACCTGACAACTGCAGAGAAAGTCGCAGCCCGTTTTACCAACGAAAAAGTGCTTACCGGATATATCAGCCATAAAACAGGACCTGGGCACCAGGATTTTTCAGAACCGAAGCCTGTATACCTGGAACCGGCCATGGACAGAGTGAGATGGCAAAAGAAAGCGGTTGTCCTGACAAACCGGCGTTCTTACAGTGCCACCAACGATTTCGTAAATTCGATGAAACAACTGCCACTTGTTACAGTTATAGGAGATAAAACAGGAGGTGGTTCCGGTTTACCGTTTACTTCCGAAATACCTAACGGATGGTCTATCCGCTTTTCGGCAAGTCCTATGTTCGACCCCGAAATGAACCAACTGGAATTTGGGATTGATCCGGACATTAAAGTGGATATTTCTACTGAAGACTATGCACGAGGCATTGATACAATTATAGAAGAAGCATGCATTTTTTTGAAAAAATCGGAATAAGATTTGCAGATTCAAAAAATATTCATACCTTTGCACTCGAATCAAGGAGAAATCCTGACTGATGCGCTTGTGGCGTAATTGGTAGCCGCGCCAGACTTAGGATCTGGTGCCGTGAGGCGTGTAGGTTCGAGTCCTATCAAGCGCACAAAAAAGAGATGAGTCAATGACTCATCTCTTTTTTTTATTTGTTCAAGCCTTCGAGCATTCGCTTCAATACTACAGTTGCAGAGATTTCACGGTTGGCTGCTTCTGGAATAACCAGCGAAGTGGGTGCCTCAATCACATCATCTGTAACAATCATGTTTCTTCTGACAGGCAGACAGTGCATAAAGAAAGCATTGTTGGTTACTGCCATGTGTGCTGTATCTACAGTCCATCCCATATCCTTAGAAAGAATCTTTCCATAGTCGGCTGGATTGGTAACACCCGGACAAGCCCAGTTCTTAGCATAAATAAAGTCTGCGCCTTCGAAAGCCTTCCACTGGTCATACTCAACCTTTGCACCGCGTACGAATTTCGGGTCCAACTCATATCCTTCAGGGTGAGTAATGACAAAATCAACATCTGCTTCATTCATAAAATCAGCAAAAGAGTTAGGAACAGCCTGTGGAAGAGCACGAGGATGTGGTGCCCATGTCAAAACTACTTTCGGACGTTCTTTCTTTTTATATTCTTCGATGGTAATCAAATCGGCAAAAGCCTGGAGCGGATGACCTGTTGCTGCTTCCATTGAGAATACCGGCTTTCCTGAATACTGAATAAACTGATTCAATATTTTTTCGGTATAATCGTCTTCACGGCTTTCGAATCTTGCAAAAGAACGTACTCCTATGATATCGCAATACGACGCCATTACCGGGATTGCTTCCAGCAGGTGTTCACTTTTATCACCGTCCATGATAACGCCACGTTCGGTTTCCAGCTTCCAAGCTCCCTGGTTAACATCCAGTACGATTACATCCATACCCAGATTACGCGCCGCTTTCTGAGTACTCAGACGGGTACGCAAACTGTTGTTAAAGAAAATCAGCAGACAGGTTTTATGTTTACCCAACTGTTCGTATTTATACCGGTCTTTCTTTATTTCGAAGGCCTCGGACAAAGCTTGATTCAGGTTTCCTAAATCAAACACATTTGTATAAGTTTTCATAAGTAAAATGTATATTAATTATTTTATCTGTACAAATATACGACAAAATTAGACATTATTGTATAAATAGCTGCATAAACTGCATATTTTTTCTTCAAGGACGTGTTTGCCCATTTCCTTCTATAATCCATTTATAAGAGGTCAACTCGCGTATACCCATCGGACCACGGGCATGAAGCTTCTGAGTACTGATTCCCACTTCTGCTCCTAAGCCAAACTGAGCTCCATCCGTAAATGACGTAGGTGCATTGACATATACACAAGCCGCATCAACCGACTGCGTAAACATCCGGGCGACACTGGCATCCTCCGTAACAATACATTCACTATGCTTTGAGCTGTATGTATATATATGGTCTAAAGCCTCATTTACACTATCAACGACACGGACAGCCATTTTGTAATCCAGAAACTCGGTTCCATAACTCTCGGACGTTGCCGGTTTCAACAAATCTTTCGGATAAGAGTCCGATAAAATAGCCATAGCTCGCTCATCAGCGTAAACAATGACGTGTTCAGCACTTAACGGAGCACATAAATCAGGCAAATGATGTGCAACTTCTTTGTGCACAAGTAAACAATCCAAAGCATTACATACACTTACTCGCCGAGTCTTGGCATTGTGAATGATAGCTGCACCTTTTACAACATCTCCATAACGGTCGAAATACGTATGGCAAACCCCTGCCCCAGTTTCAATGACGGGAACAGTAGCTTCTTGACGAACATAGCGAATCAATGCACTGCTTCCGCGAGGAATCACCAAATCGACAAAATCGTTTGCATGTAAAAGTTCCGCAGCAGCTTCACGTGTAGAAGGAAGCAGTTCTACAATATGCGGATTGACTCCCAACTCATCCAAAACTTCATGGATAATTTTCATTACCGCCAGATTCGTAGATTCTGCATCATGTCCACCTTTTAAGATACAGGCATTTCCACTTTTCAGACACAAAGAAAACACATCCAGTGTCACATTGGGACGGGCCTCAAAAATAACTCCTATCACTCCGAAAGGAACACTGACCTTCTGAAGTTTCAAGCCATTGGGACGGACCGTTGTTTCCAGAACTCTTCCCAACGGCGAAGGCAATGCCGCAACATTTACCATATCCGAAGCAATTCCCTGTATGCGTTGTGAAGTAAGTTTTAAGCGGTCGTATTTAGGGTCGTCACAAGACATACGTTCCAAATCCTCAGCATTAGCAGCCAGTATTTCCTTTTCCCGAACGACAATTCTCTCAGACAAAAGAAGCAAAACCTTATTAATCGTATCTTCGCCGAGCAAAGCAAGAGAGCGAGCAGCTACTGCAGTTGTCTTGAACAGTTTATTATAATCCATAATACCATCCTCCTTTATTATTTATCGAAATCCAAATGTAAATAATCATAATGAACTACTGGTTTCTGACCATGTTTTCCCATGCAAGAACGAATTGCATCGGCACCTGCCATAACTCTTCCTACTCCAATTGCATTTCCATGACTATCCATCAACTTCACAATATCATCCTTTTCAAAAGTCCCTACGACAGACATGATTCCAACAGGCAACAAACTGACAGCCTTAGGCCCACGCAAAGCTTCGACTGCTTTCTCCTGAAGCCACAACTCTCCTTTAGCAAACCCATCGCTATGTGCCACCCACTTTTTGACAGCAGGAACTAACGTTTCCGAAGGAATAAAACACGTACAATCAACCTTATCCGGAGTGTGAATCAAATCTGTCAGAATATTATCTTTTCTTCCATTTGCAATGAAGACAACGATTCCTTCATCGGCAACCTTCCTTGCAATCGAGCTTTTGGTCAGCATACCGCCACGACCGAATCCTGATTTTTCGGTCTGAATATAATCAGACAAATCCCTTCCACGTTCTACCTTGCGGATAAGCTTAGATTCCGGCAATGAAGGTGGCCCGTCAAACACACCATCAATGTTGCTCAGGATAACCAAAGCATCCACTCCCATCATGGAAGCAATCATTCCAGAAAGTTCATCATTATCCGTAAACATCAGCTCCGTAACAGAAACGGTATCATTCTCATTAACAATCGGAAGGACACCATTCTCCAGCATGACCTGCATACAGTTTCGCTGGTTCAAATAATGCCTGCGTGTAGAAAAGCTCTCTTTTGTAGTCAGAATCTGTCCTACCGGAATATTGTGATCCTGAAAAAGATCATAATAACGATTTATCAACTTAGCCTGTCCCACAGCAGAAAACAGCTGCCGCTGATCTACACTATCCAGTTTTTTCAAAGGGCGCAACGAACTGCGACCAGACGCAACGGCTCCCGAAGAAACAAGGATTACCTCTACCCCTTCTTTCATCAAAGCTGCAATCTGGTCGACTAATGAAGACATACGTGTTACATCTAAAGTCCCGTTATTACGGGTCAGTACATTGCTTCCTACCTTAACTGCTATTCTTTTAAATTGAAAGTTCATATTTTACTAGCTTTTCGCAAATATAACATTTTCGACAGATTATGTAACAGATGCATTACATTATTTACAAAACACTTCCTTTATGATATAAATCAATGCATAATTAAAGAATAATCTGTATCTTTACACACCTATTTTATTATAATACAATTTTATGATTAAAGCTATCTTCTTTGACATTGACGGTACACTGCTTTCTTTCAAAACTCACAAAGTACCGTCTTCTACACGTATGGCCCTAAAACAACTGCGAGAAAACGGAGTGAAACTGTTCATTGCAACCGGACGCCCCAACTTACTGATTAACGGGCTTGATGATTTAGACTTCGACGGTTACATTACGCTAAATGGAGGACATTGCTTTACGGCAAGTCACCAGGATATATATAAAGGTGTCATTCCTCAAGAAGATATAGAACGGCTCATTCAATATTCTAAGAATCACGCTTACCCTTTTGTATTCGTATACGGCCAGACCTGGTTTATCACGCACCACGATGCCAGTGTAAACGAAATATGCAAGTTAATTGAAATTCCGGCTCCTCCCATTGCTCCTATCGAACAAGCATCAGGAAAAGAAGTGCTGCAAATCATGGGATACCTGCCAGAGAAGGAAGAAGATTATTTGTTTAATAATGTATTAACTCATTGTGAACCTATGAGGTGGCATCCTTTATTTACCGATATAACCGTAAAAGGAACCAGCAAAAGCCGAGGTATTGATGAAATAATACACTATTATGGAATAGACTTAAAAGAAACAATGGCTTTTGGTGACGGAGGAAACGACATCCCCATGTTAAAACATGCCGGAATTGGAATAGCGATGGGGAATGCATCCGAACAAGTACAGAAAGTAGCCGATTATGTTACCACATCGGTTGATGATGACGGAATATGGAAAGCTCTTCAACATTTTGGACTTTTATAAAATGGAGATTCCCGGATGACACCTGTAGTCTCATCCGGGAATTTCCATTTACTGTAATGTAAGCTTGGCCAAATAATTGTAATGTTCACCTTCACAAACCTTTTCAACCTTAAAACCATGCATTTCTGCATACATTGACAAAGTATCAAAATCAACATACAGCCAAAAGAAAGGCTTACCCTTCAGCTGTTTATAACGCATATAGAAATCTATTTCTCCATAATAGCCGGCAGCTAAATCCACCAGAAAACTTCCGTCTTCTTCTTCAAACAAATAACGCAAATCACTGGAATCCATTAAAATCATTCCTCCCGGATTCAACAGAGACTTTGCTCTCTGAAAGAAGTTCCCCATATTATCCAGCTTGCCTATAATGCCAGAGCCATTCATCAACATTAAAATGGTATCAAAACCGCCTACGAATTCCGGATTGAAAAAGTCAACCTGCCTTGCATTTAAGCCCTGCTCTTCCATCACCTGAACAGACAACGGTGAAATATCAATAGCCTGAACATCTTTCCCCATTTTTTGTAACTCAAGCGAGTGACATCCACTACCGGCTCCTACATCCAGAATTTTTCCTGAAGCAAGTGTAAGCGCACGTTGTTCCACAACCGGCATCTGTTCGTAAGTCCTGAACAACTCCTTCACTGGAATCTCGTCTTCATCAAACTGGGAAGAAAAAACTCTCAACCGCCCGGCTTTACCTTTTTTATAATAATCATAAATAGCTTGCCCCATGGGGTCTTCTTGTTCACAAATCAATGTAGTAGCCATAACAAATAAATTCTTAAGAATGCAATAAAAACGAAGCCAAAGATACGAAAAAAGGACGAACTATGCATAAAACAGCTCTCCTTACCCGCTTCACCGAATATTTATTTATACAAAAACCACCATTTTTGCACAATAAGAGAAAATAAATACAGAAAGCTTGCATTAATTTCCAAAATTATGTGTACTTTTGCACCAACCCTAGAATAATTATACAGCATGAAAAATAAAACCAGTAGACTGGATTCAATTAAGATGATTATCTCCAGTAAAGAGATAGGTAGCCAGGAAGAACTGTTGCAAGAATTGGCAAAAGAAGGTTTCCAACTCACACAGGCAACCTTATCACGCGATTTAAAACAACTTAAGGTAGCAAAAGCAGCCAGCATGAATGGGAACTACGTTTATGTCCTTCCCAACAACACCATGTACAAGCGCATGACTGAACCTCACAGCGCAAGCGAAATGCTACGCCACAACGGCTTTATGTCTATAGAATTTTCATCAAATCTAGCTGTTATAAGAACTCGTCCAGGATATGCCAGCAGTCTGGCATACGATATTGATAACAACAACTTCCCTGAAATTCTCGGAACTATTGCAGGCGATGATACAATCATCCTTGTATTAAGTGAAGGAAGTTCAAGAGGTAGCATAAAAAATGCATTATCACATATTATCCCCAATATTAATAACATATAATTAAATAACGTATTATTTAGGAAAGATGGATACTAAACAAATCGATGTTATGGTAGCCGACGCCTCACATGAGGTTTATGTTGACACAATATTAGACACAATTAGAGAAGCTGCAAAAGTACGTGGAACCGGTATTGCAGAACGTACACATGAATACGTAGCTACAAAAATGAAAGAAGGAAAAGCCATCATTGCTTTGTGCGGTGATGATTTCGCAGGGTTTACGTACATAGAATCTTGGGGAAACAAACAGTATGTAGCAACATCCGGACTGATTGTACACCCTAAATATCGCGGTTGTGGATTGGCAAAACGAATCAAACACGCTTCATTTACACTGTCACGCTTACGCTGGCCTAAAGCTAAAATCTTCAGTCTTACTTCAGGAGCTGCTGTAATGAAAATGAACACAGAGTTGGGTTATGTTCCTGTAACATTCAATGAGCTCACAGACGATGAAGCTTTCTGGAAAGGATGTGAAGGTTGTATCAACCATGAAATTCTGGTTGCAAAAAAACGCAAATTCTGTATTTGCACAGCCATGTTGTACGACCCGGCTTTACATACAGACGACAAAATCAATAATTTTTAAAACACTGTAAATTCAATATACCTATGGAAGAAAAGAAAAAAGTAGTTGTTGCATTCAGCGGTGGGCTGGATACATCATTCACAGTTATGTATCTTGCAAAAGAAAAAGGATACGATGTATATGCTGCCTGTGCAAATACAGGAGGTTTTAGCCCTGAGCAACTAAAACAGAACGAAGAGAATGCATACAAACTTGGAGCTGTTAAATATGTTACTTTAGATGTAACTCAGGAATATTACGAGAAGAGTTTAAAGTACATGGTTTTCGGTAACGTTTTGCGTAACGGAACTTATCCTATCTCTGTCAGCTCAGAACGTATCTTCCAGGCTTTGGCAATCGCACGTTATGCCAATGAAATCGGTGCACACGCTATCGCTCATGGTTCAACAGGAGCCGGCAACGACCAGGTACGTTTCGACATGACTTTTCTGGTTATGGCACCGGGCGTAGAAATTATCACACTGACTCGTGACATGGCATTAAGTCGTGAACAAGAAATCAACTACCTGAAAGAACACGGCTTCGTTGCTGATTTTACAAAACTGAAATACTCTTACAACGTAGGTATTTGGGGTACTTCAATTTGCGGTGGTGAAATTTTGGATTCAGCACAAGGACTCCCTGAAAGCGCATACCTGAAACAGGTAACCAAAGAAGGCAGCGAAACCTTAAAGCTGGAATTCAAGAAAGGTGAACTGTATGCAGTAAACGGTGAAGTATTCGACGATAAAATTAAAGCTATCCAGAAAGTTGAAGAAATCGGAGCGGCTTATGGTATCGGCCGTGACATGCACGTAGGTGATACTATCATTGGTATCAAAGGCCGTGTAGGTTTCGAAGCTGCAGCTCCTATGCTGATTATCGGCGCACACAAATTCCTGGAAAAATACACACTGAGCAAATGGCAGCAGTACTGGAAAGACCAGGTAGCCAACTGGTATGGCATGTTCCTGCACGAAAGCCAGTATCTGGAACCTGTAATGCGCGATATCGAAGCTATGTTGCAGGAATCTCAACGTAACGTAAACGGTACAGCTATTCTGGAACTTCGTCCTTACTGCTTCTCTACTGTTGGAGTTGAATCTAAAGACGACTTAGTAAAGAATAAATTTGGCGAATATGGTGAAATGCAAAAAGGATGGACAGCAGAAGATGCAAAAGGTTTCATCAAAGTATTGTCTACCCCGCTTCGCGCATATTATGCAAACCATAAAGACGAAGAAAACATATGATTAAAGCCGGTATTATTGGAGGCGCAGGATATACAGCAGGCGAATTGATTCGCCTGCTCATCAATCACCCTGACGTAGAAATTAAATTTGTAAACAGCTCCAGCAATGCTGGAAACAAAATCACCGACGTACACGAAGGACTTTACGGCGAAACAGACCTTGTTTTTACAGACGAACTTCCTTTCGACACCATCGATGTTTTGTTCTTCTGTACAGCCCATGGCGATACAAAAAAATTCATGGAAAGCCATAACATTCCCGAAGATTTGAAAATCATCGACCTTTCCATGGATTACCGTATAAAGAGTGAAGACCACGACTTTATTTATGGACTTCCAGAACTAAACAGAAGAGCCATCTGCCAGAGCAAACATGTAGCCAACCCGGGCTGTTTTGCAACCTGTATCCAGCTGGGTCTGTTACCTTTGGCTAAACACCTGATGCTTAGCGGTGACATCACCGTCAACGCCATTACAGGCAGTACCGGTGCCGGTGTAAAGCCAAGCTCAACCAGTCACTTCAGCTGGCGCAACAACAACATGAGTATTTACAAACCGTTTACTCACCAGCATATTCCGGAAATCAAGCAGTCATTGAAACAACTTCAGACCAGTTTTGATGCCGAAATAGATTTCTTGCCTTACCGAGGTGACTTTGCCAGAGGCATATTTGCAACCATTGTCGTAAAGACCAAAGTTGAGATTGATGAAATCATCAAAATGTACAACGAATATTATGCCGAAGACTCATTCGTTCATATCGTTGACAAGAATCTTGACTTAAAGCAAGTAGTAAATACAAACAAATGCTTGATTCACCTGGAAAAACATGGAGACAAGCTACTTATTATTTCATGTATCGACAACCTGTTGAAAGGAGCCAGCGGACAAGCTGTCCATAACATGAACTTAATGTTTAACCTGGAAGAAACCACAGGTTTAATGTTGAAACCTAGTGCTTTCTGATATAAATAACCGACCATGAATTTATTTGATGTATACCCTCTTTTCGATGTAAACATCGTAAAGGGTAAAGGATGTCATGTATGGGACGATAAAGGCAATGAATATCTGGATTTATACGGAGGACATGCTGTTATTTCTATCGGCCATGCGCATCCTCATTATGTAGAAGCCATCAGCAAGCAAGTTGCCACACTTGGATTTTATTCCAACTCGGTAATCAATAAGCTTCAGCAGGAAGTTGCCGACCGTCTGGGAGTCATGAGTGGCTACGATGATTATCAGTTATTCCTCATCAACTCTGGAGCTGAAGCAAACGAGAATGCACTGAAACTCGCATCATTTTATAACGGACGTACCCGCGTTATTTCTTTTTCTAAAGCATTTCATGGTAGAACATCTCTCGCTGTAGAAGTTACCAATAACCCTAAAATCATTGCTCCTATCAATGACAACGGACATGTAACTTATATTCCGCTGAATGATATCGAAACAACAAAAGCCGAATTGGAAAAAGGAGATGTTTGTGCTGTTATTATTGAAGGAATTCAAGGAGTAGGTGGTATCCAGTTGCCTACTACAGAATTCATGAAAGAATTACGCAATGCATGCGACAAGCATAATACGGTTCTTATCCTCGACGAAATTCAGTCTGGATACGGAAGAAGTGGAAAATTCTTTGCACATCAATACAATGACATCAAGCCTGACATGATTACTGTAGCCAAAGGTATCGGCAACGGTTTCCCTATGGCTGGTGTATTGATTAGCCCGAAATTCGAAGCTGTATACGGCCAATTGGGAACAACTTTCGGCGGAAACCATTTGGCTTGTGCTGCCGCGATTGCAGTTTTGGATGTTATGAAAGAAGAAAACCTTATCCAAAATGCAGCCCAAGTAGGTGAATTCCTCATTAATGAACTTAAGAAGTTCAAAGGAATCAAAGAAGTCCGCGGTAGAGGTTTGATGATTGGACTCGAATTTGAAGAGCCTATTAAAGAGCTTCGCAAAAAACTACTCTTCGAACAAAAGGTCTTCACAGGGGTAAGTGGAACTAATGTAATTCGCCTGCTTCCTCCTCTATGCTTAAAACAAGCAGAAGCCGAAGATTTCCTAACTAGACTTTCTAATATTTTGAAATAATCAGCCAGCAGGAACAAGGCTTAAAGTAAACTCTAATTATATTGAGAATTACAATAAATAGCTAAAAGTCCATCAAAAAGGAGTTGTATCCAAGTGATACAACTCCTTTTTTTATCACCATACGCCAATATTTTTGAGTAAAAATTTTTCTTTAAAACTTGAGCCATCATCAATACAAGAACAAAATCTAGTTAAAATATATTTAAGACGAAACGAACCTGTCTCCAAATAAAATCTTCTATTTTACGCTATATAAACACATCTACTTTATACAAGTAAAAAATCAATACACTCCTAAAACACAGCCATTTATAGCATTATCCCCCTCATAAAAAACATTTACACGTATCTAAAGAAACCATCCTCAACAAAATGTATTTTTTTAATAATTCCACTTAAATAATCCAATTTATTCTATAAATATATGTTCTTTGACATAAATAGTCTATATTTGCGACCCGAAATCAATGCAGCAACTCTTATAGGAATTAAATATTTATCCCTTATAATTAAATTTTTTCAAACTAAAAAACAGTTATGTTCAAACATTCAAAATCAGTAGGTATGTTGTTGACAACCTTCGGACTTACGACTTTTGGAGTAATGTCAGCCAATGCGACTCCAATGGAAGCAAGTATTGAAGCCGTTCAACAGCAAGAAACTTGTACAGGTATTGTGAAAGACGCTACAGGAGAAACTGTAATCGGAGCATCAGTTATCGTAAAAGGAACAACTAATGGAACCATTACAGGAATTGACGGTGATTTTACACTATCTAACGTCAAAAAAGGAGATATCATTCAGATTTCTTTTGTTGGATATCAGACTGTAGAAATTCCATTCAAAGGACAACCTATCAACGTTACTTTAAAAGACGATACACAGACACTGGAAGAAGTTGTTGTTACCGCTTTGGGATTAAAACGTGAAGAAAAAGCGCTGGGTTATGCCGTAACCGAAGTAAAAGGTGAAGCACTCAAGGCTGCCAATACGATTTCACCGGTTGCAGCCCTGCAGGGTAAAGTTGCCGGAGTTGAAATTTCAGGTTCGGACGGTGGTCTTTTCGGTAGTACAAAAATACAGATTCGTGGTGCCTCTACACTCGGAAGCAACAACCAGCCGATTTACGTTGTGGATGGTGTAATCCTTGACAACGGCGTATCTGGTAATACAACAGCAGACTGGGGACAAGGTGGTGACAATAATGCCAATGACTATGGTAACGAGTTGAAAAACCTTAACCCGGATGATTTTGAAACTGTATCTGTACTGAAAGGTGCGGCAGCTACTGCCTTGTATGGTTCCAGAGGTTTGAACGGTGCAGTGGTCATTACCACAAAATCAGGTAAAGGTGCACAGGGACTCGGAATCAGCGTATCTCAGACATTCGGTATAGACCATGCATTCAAGACTGGAGACATCCAGACATTATACGGACCTGGCTACGTTCCAGGATGGCAAGATTCTGATAAAAACGGAAGCATTTGGGATCCGTTCCAGTTTGCTATCGACCAGAACGGTGACAGAACACTGGTAGGCGCAGCCAATTACGGCTTCGGTCCCCGTTATGACGGTTCACAAATCCGCAACTACGACGGTAACTGGACAACCTATTCACCGCGCAAGAACAACATGCTGGATTTGTACAAGCTAGGATTCAATACCAACACCAACGTATCTATCCGTGGTGGTAACGAGAAAACAACATTCTACACTTCATTCTCATACAAGAACGCTAAATCAACTACAGAGAACAACACATTCGAACGTTACTCTATGTTGTTGAAAGCAACTCACAAACTGAACGACTGGGTAGATGTTGCAGCTTCTGTGAACTTTGCCAACTCTAAGCCTCGTAACGCTCAGCTGAATGCGGGAGAAATGTTTGTTGATGGTAACGGAAAAGTTCTGACACCTTTGTTCGATGTTAATTATTTCCGCGATAAATATCTCGGCGAGCACGGTGGTATTGCCAGCACAAGCTATGGCGACCTTTACGGCTCTGTACCATCTACAGCCAAATCATATTTCTTCAAGTTGGATAATTTCGACTATGTCCGCAAAGAAACAGTCGTACGTCCTACATTTGAAGTAAACATCAAGATGACCGACTGGCTGAAATTCAAGGCAGACGCAAACATGAACCGCTACTATACTTCTGTAGAAGACAAACAGTTGGGTAGTGGTTATGCCAACGAAGGCGGTTTTTACGGACTTACTGAAGACATCAAAGAACAGTTCACTGTAGGAGGTACCTTCACTGCCAGCAAGCAGATAAAAGATTTCTCTGTCGGTGGTTTTGCCCGCTTCGAATATTACAACACCTCTTCAAGACACTCAAAAGTATCTACAGACGGAGGTATGGTAGTTCCGGGTCAGTGGTTTGTTGAAAACTCGAAGAAAACCAAACTGAGTGAAGCTTATATCAGCGGTTCGAAACGTATCATTTCAGCCATCTTTGCACTGAACATGGGATGGAAAAACCAGTTGTACCTGGATATTACAGGACGTAACGACTGGTCATCATCACTGGTATATGCCAACCGTACAGGTAACTACTCTTACTTCTACCCTTCTGTATCAGGTTCATGGCTTATCAACGAAACCTTCCGCGAAAGCATGCCATCATGGATTAACCTGGCCAAGCTTCGTGCTTCTTGGGCACAGGTAGGTAACGATACTGACCCATATACTGTAAACCAGACTTACAGCTTCGGTACGATGGAAATGTACGATGGAAACATCTACACCAATTCATTGGATATGCTGATGAAGATTGCCGACCTGAAACCGGAACGTAAGAATTCTTGGGAGGTGGGTCTTGACCTGCGTACATTCAACAACCGCTTGAATCTGGACGTAACTTACTATAAGGAAAATACGACAGACCAGATTATGAAAATTGACGTACCTGCCATTTCGGGTGTAAACCAGCAGCTTGTAAATGCCGGTAACATCCAGAACTCGGGTATAGAAATTGCCTTGAACACCACTCCGTTCAAAAACAAAGACTGGCAGTGGGATTTGGACTTCACCTATACACGTAACCGAAGCAAGATTGTAGAACTGCATCCTAACGTTGCCAACTACATCACCCTTTCTGGTTTCGTAAATGCATACGACTACCACATCGGCTCTGTAGCAAAAGTTGGTGAAGCATACGGTACCCTGATGTCAGACGTAACACAGGCTTACAACGAAAAAGGACAGCCTCTGTTGGAATGGGACGACAGCTGGAGAGGAGCTTACCGTGCACAGAGCAAGACTGCAGAAGTTGTCGGAAACATGACTCCAGACTTCCTCGGTTCTGTAGCAACAACACTTACATGGAAAGACCTGAGTCTGAACATCGGTCTGGATATGCGTTTCGGTGGTCTGGTTGCCTCTTACTGTAACCTGTACGGAACAATGGCCGGATGGACTGAAACTTCATTGGCTTACCGTGACCCGGAACATGGTGGTTTGACATGGACCAGCCAGTATGCCGACAGCAAGGGTATCGAATATACAGACGGATATATTCCAGACGGTGTATTCAAGGAAGGTACCATTGCAACCTTGGTTGATGGAACTAAAATGGACGTAGGTGGCATGTCGTATGCCGAACTGGTAAAAGAAGGCAAACTTGAGCCCACTCATGCCGGTACATGGTATATGAACAACTACGCTTGGGGTGCCATGACAGTAGACGATATCTGGGTACACGAACTGAGCTATGTAGCACTGCGTAACATTACCCTGAACTACCGTCTGCCTAGCAGCTTTGCACACAAGATGGGAGCAAAAGGCCTCAGCCTGTCATTCACAGCCCGTAACTTGGGTTACCTGTATAACTCGTTGCCAAACAACATCAATCCGGAATCTGTCCGCTCTAACTCGGCTTCAGAATTCCGTATCCGTGGTTTCGAGCCTTATACAGCAAGCTACATTTTCACCGTGAACGCTAATTTCTAATTTACAAGGACAATTTCAATAAAAAGATACTTATGATGAAATATAAATATCTGACAGCAGCACTGCTTATGGGAAGCTTATGCTTCAACACTTCCTGTACAGATGATTTTGCAGAACTTAACTCGGATCCGTCAACTATCACTACACCGGACATCCGATACCTTTTCACACAATGCGAAGCAAAATTCCAGCCGGGCGACTATGCACAGTGGTTCGGCGGATTCAACGACCTTTCAACATGGTCACAGACAACCGTATCATCAAGTGGTAACACCAGCCGCTCCAACCGTCCTACCGAAGAGGCAAACGGTTGCGGATACGAAGTAAACGAAGTACTCCGTTATGCCAACGAAATCCGTTACCAGATTTCTCAGCTTTCGGATACGGAAAAAGAGAAATACGAATACATCCAGTACCTGTGTAACCCACTGTTGGTATACCTCAGCATTCAGGACTCAGACCTGTTCGGTTCTCGCCAGTATACAGAGGCAGAACAGGCACGTTACACCAATCCTCCCCTGTTGTTGCCTAAATACGACACACAGGAAGAGCTGTTGGAAGTATGGTTGAAAGAGTTACAGCAGACTATCGACTATCTTTCTACTCATCAGGTAAACGACCTGCTGGGCAGTCAGGACTTCATCTATCGTGGTGACATGAACAAATGGATGAAACTGGCCAACTCTCTGAAATTGAAGATTGCAGCCCGTCTGGTAAACAAGAACCGCGAACGTGCATTCCAGATTGTAAAAGAAGTTGCCGAGAGTCCAGTGGGTATGATTCTCACTACTGACGGTGACCTGGTATACAACAAGGGTAAATTCGACAACAACTGGAACAACGACATCACTGTAGGTGTAGGTAGCCAGCAGCTTATCAACTTCCTTGTTCAGAACCAGGACCCCCGTCTGTTCTACTTCTTCCAGAAAAACGACTATAATGCCAACGTTGTTCAGGCATATTTCGACCAGAACAGAAGAATGCCTTCGTACGTAGAAGCAAATGTGGTTTCAGAAGTAGTAAATGGTAAGAAAGTCTTCAAGGAATGGAAAGCGCCGGGTGAGCCTTGGGTACGCTACTACGGTCTTCCGGTAGAAATCGGTGCAGCCCAGAAATCTGAATACGAACACTACTTCGACCCCAAGACAGAGCTGTTCGTACTCTACTCAAAAGAAGGTGCACAGAAATCATACTATCCTTGTTCTTACAGAAACACAGAGATGGTTAAAGGCTTGCTGACTTATACTTACCCTGATGCACCGGATGTTACTCCGGAACAGGATAACCAGCAGTACGGATGGTACGGACTGTACTTCTCTGCAGCAGAAACCAACCTGATTCTTGCCGAGTTTACTTTGCTCGGGGCTACCTGGAACAACCAGAAATCGGCACAGGAATACTTCAGCGCAGGTGTAGAAGCTTCTGTCCGCGGTTACGATTTCGTAGCAGGAAAGAACCACATCCCTTACTACGATGCACCTTACAACAAAGACCCGCATGATGTATCTATCAAACTGCAGGAAGAATGGGTAAGCGCACTGTTGCAGAAAGATGCATACAAACTGACCGGCGACAAGAAAGCAGACCTTGAAAAGGTTTATGTACAGCAGTATCTGCACTACTTCAATGCACCGATTGACCAGTATGTAAACATGCTGCGTTCGGGCGTTCCACAGCAGAACAGCTCTGTACTTCCCCGTCTTGACTTTGACGCTCAGTTAGGAGATGCTTATGCGATTCCACGCCGTTTCCCGGTTTCAGAGCCATTGGAATCAGACCAGCTGTACAACATTACCATCGAAGCTTACAAAGCTCAAGGTTATACATACAGCGGAACAAACTCTAAGAACCCTGAAGTTTTGGAAAAAGAACGTGTCTGGATGGATACTGAAAATCCATCATTGGGTAAAGGTCCTAAATTCTGATTCCTTTCCCGAAAAGTATAAGATTTATTCTCTAAGTAACTATTCAAAATTAATTTTATACATATGAGTAATTCACAAATAAGTTCGTCCCTACAGATGCTAGAGCCCTGTTTGTACAATAGAAAAGCGAGTCCTTAGTATTGTAATCAGCGGGTCTTATCCATTTGCCTTTCAATATACGCCATAGCGTTTCGGCAGGATTAAGTTCCGGAGAATATGGTGGAAGATAGAAAAGGAATAATCCTCTATCCTCCCATATTTTTCTCATTTCCTTTATCATCCGACTCCTATGGACAGAAGCATTATCAAGTACAATCACGGTTTTCTTCTTTACCTCAAAAGAGAACCTGTCAAGATAATCCACAAGCCTGTCTGCATTGATGGATTCTTGTGTTGTAAAGCCTTTATATTGATTCCTTCTGGTAATCATGCCAAAGATATTAAGTCTTGCAGCTTTCTCGGATGGAATATAGACATTCTCATCTTTGAACTGCCAGCCGTAAGGTACATAACCATCGGTACATACATGACTTTCATCAGCATAATAAAGTTCTATTTTACCTTTGGAATCAAGGCTTTCAAGTTCTTGCAACTT
>ENA-UEQH01000333-UEQH01000333.1-human-gut-metagenome-genome-assembly--contig:-NODE-333-length-28200-cov-7.365430_pt1 | contig 28200 bp, 24 predicted proteins | sample MGYA00242945_ERZ507943 | MGnify/ENA primary metagenome ERZ507943 (study PRJEB26167, sample SAMN06115418) | human gut metagenome | host: Homo sapiens | place: China:Hubei | collected 2015-03-06 | study... | reverse complement strand
CGAAGCAATGCCGCATTCCGCAGGCAGTCTGCCGCCGTTCTACCGTCACTCGCGCCTCACGATAGTAAGGCGCGGTTTCTGGATGTGTCGAATCGCAGGGATTCATGGCGAAGCCATGTACACCGCACTTACACTGCGCAGCGCGTGCAGTCATTCAAGCTATAAACTGCCAATGTCGGGGGTCGAGGGGGACTCCCCTCGCCTTTCTCTGGGGGATTCAAAGGGGGTATTCTCTTCGGAAAGAGAATACCCCCTTTGATGCCGCGGCGCGCACGCCGCTCCCCCTCCCGCGCTCGCGCGGGAAAATCAGGGCACCCCTTTGGAAAAGGGTGTAAAAAAGACCCGCCACATCTGTGGCAGGTCTTTTTCTGAACTAATTAGTAATAACGCTTGTTGCGGTTCTTACGGGCGGCCTCGCTCTTCTTGCGGCGCTTGACACTGGGGCTCTCATAGCACTCTCTCTTGCGGACCTCCGCCACGATACCGGCCTTGGCGCAGCTTCTCTTGAAGCGCTTGAGCGCGCTGTCGAGAGATTCGCCTTCCTTGACGTGGATCTCGGACATTTATGTTTTCCCTCCCTCCGATACACCCGGCTTGATCCTGGGCGCTCTTTAAGAGTCATTCACATGACTAACGGTGGTATTATATGAGAAAAATCACGGCTTGTCAATAATCTTTCCTCATATTTTTGAAAAAATCCGAAATTCCGCTCAGCAGGGCTTCACGATCAGGTTGACGAGCTTGTTCTTGACGTGAATGACCTTGACGATCTGCATGCCGGCGATGGCCTTGGCGACCTTCTCGCTCGCCTTTGCCGCTTCGACAACAGTATTCTGATCGCTGTCCACGGGGACGATGATCGTGCCCTTGAACTTGCCGCTGACCTGCACCGCCATCTCAACGGAGGAGGCGACGGTCTTGCTCTCGTCATACTCCGGCCACGCGCACTGCATCGCCATCTTGCCCTCGTACTTGGCGGCAAATCCCTTCTGCTCCCACAGCTCTTCGACCATGTGGGGCGCGAACGGAGAGAGCATGAGCAGCAGCGCTTCAAAGTCGCCGCGGCTGAGACCGTTCGAATAGAACTCGTTGACCATGGCCATGAGGGCGGCGATGGCAGTGTTCATCTTCAGCGTTTCAATATCGTCCGTGACCTTCTTGATGGTCTTGTGGACGATGGGCGCGTTCTTTTCGGAAACGCCATCTTCCTCCGTCACCTGATCGGCGAGGTTCCACACGCGGTCTAAGAAGCGCTTGCAGCCCTTGACGGCATCGTCCGACCAGGTGGCGACCTTTTCAAAATCGCCGATGAACATGATATAAAGGCGCATCGTGTCCGCGCCATAAGCCTTGACGACATCATCGGGGTTGACGACGTTGCCGAGGGACTTGCTCATCTTGACCGCCGGGCGCAGCGCCTGATTGCCGTACTTGGCGATCAGCGCGTCCTTCTCCTCCTGCGTGGAGACGTTGCCAACGTAGTGCGGGTTCTGGCCGAGGATCATGCCGTGGCTCGTGCGCTTGGCATAGGGCTCCTTCGTGTGGACAACGCCGATGTCGTAGAGGAACTTGTGCCAGAAGCGGGAGTAGAGAAGGTGCAGCGTGGTGTGCTCCATGCCGCCGTTGTACCAGTCCACAGGGCCCCAGTAGTTTTCCGCCTCGTGAGAGACAGGCTCATGGTCGTTGTGCGGATCCATATAGCGCAGGAAGTACCACGAAGAACCCGCCCACTGGGGCATGGTGTCGGTCTCGCGCTTGGCGTCGCACCCGCACTTGGGGCACTTGGTATTGACCCAGTCGGTCATCTTGGAGAGCGGGCTCTCGCCGTCGTCGGTCAGCTCGTAGCTGTCCACCTGCGGCAGGACGAGCGGCAGCTCCTCTTCGGGCACGGGCACCCAGCCGCACTTCGGGCAGTTGACGAGGGGGATGGGCTCACCCCAGTAGCGCTGGCGGGAGAAGACCCAGTCGCGCAGCTTGTAGTTGACCTTTTCATGGCCCCATCCCTGCTCGACGGCGTACTTCTTCATCGCGGGGATAGCCTCCTTGACGGTCATACCGTTTAAGAAGCCGGAGTTGACCATGATGCCGGTGTCATCCTTGAGCGTGAAGGCCTCCTTCGTGATGTCGCCGCCCTCGACGACCTCAACGATGGGCAGGCCGAACGCCTTGGCGAAGTCCCAGTCGCGCTGGTCGTGGCCTGGAACGCCCATGACGATGCCGGTGCCGTAGCCCATCAAAACGTAGTCCGAAACAAACATCGGCACAACCTTGCCGGTCGCGGGGTTGATGACTTCAATGCCGTCGAGGCGAACGCCGGTCTTATCCTTGTTGAGCTCGCCGCGCTCAAAGTCGCTCTTGCGGGCGGCGGCAGCCTGATAGGCCTCGACCTCGTCCCAGTTCTTGATGATGCCCTTCCACTTCTTGAGCAGCGGGTGCTCGGGAGAGATGACCGTGTACGTCACGCCGAACAGCGTATCGACACGGGTGGTGTAAACGGTGATATCATCCTCGGTGTTGGTCTTGAACGTGACCTCGGTACCGGTGGAGCGGCCGATCCAGTTGCGCTGCTGTGTCTTCACGCGCTCGATGTAGTCGACGTCGTCGAGATCGTCGATGAGGCGGTCGGCATACTTCGTGATGCGCAGCATCCACTGGCTCTTTTCCTTGCGGATGACGGGCGCGCCGCAGCGCTCGCACACGCCCTCGACGACCTCTTCGTTGGCCAGCACACACTTGCAGCTCGTGCACCAGTTGACGGGCATTGTCGTCTTGTAGGCAAGGTCATTCTTAAAGAGCTGGAGGAAGATCCACTGCGTCCACTTATAATACTGCGGGTCGGTCGTGTCGATCACGCGGTCCCAGTCGAAGCCGTAGCCGAGCATCTTGAGCTGACGGGTGAAGTTCTTGATGTTCTGCTGCGTGACGATGGCGGGATGGATGTGGTTCTTGATGGCAAAGTTCTCCGTCGGCAGGCCGAAGGCGTCAAAGCCGATGGGGTTCAAGACATTGTAGCCCTGCATGCGCTTTTTGCGGCAGATGATGTCCATCGCCGTGAAGGGGCGCGGGTGGCCGACGTGCAGACCCGCGGCGGAGGGGTACGGGAATTCGATCAGGCCGTAGAACTTGGGGCGCTTGTCCCCCGTCACGGCGGCGTAGGGCTTTACCTGCTCCCACTTGTCCTGCCATTTTTTCTCAATGGCTGCGAAATCGTACTTCATGGATCTTCTCCTTTATGTGAAATAGTATTTTGATGCGAAAAAAAATCCCTGACCGTTTTTCAAACGGTCAGGGACGTAACGAACACATTACGCGATACCACCCTGATTCAGCGCACGGTTTCCCGTGAGCCCTCAGCGGCTTCATAGCCTTGCCCGTAACGGGGGCGACCGTTCCGCCCTTTCAGGCGGACTGCTCGGGAGTGAGTCATCCACGCGCATTCTCCCACCGGCTCGCACCGACCGCCGGCTCTCTTCAGGTGAAAATCACGCGTCTTTTTGCTCCGTCATCGCGTTTTGCATAAATTCAGCATGACCATTTTAGGCGTTTTGTCCCGCCTTGTCAAGCGTTATTTTTCCTCGGCGTGGGGCAGGATGGCGCTCAGGTCGACTTCCTCGCCGTCGGCCCACAGGTGCTCGAGGGAATAGAACTTACGCGCCTCGTCGTTGAAGACGTGGACGACGACGCAGCCATAGTCGAGCAGGACCCACGTGCCGCCGCGGTAGCCCTCGCGGTGCAGCGGCTCCTCGCCCTTTTCGGTCAGTTCCTTTTCCACCGCGTCGCACAGCGCGTTGATCTGCGTGTTGGACGTACCGGTGCAGATGACAAAGTACTCTGCGAGCGTCGTGATCTTGTCGATGCGGATGAGTCTGATCTCCTTACCCTTTTTGCTGTCGAGTGCCTTGACGGCGATCTCGGCCAATTCTCTGGAAGGTAACATAGGGGGTCTCCTTTTCTTATTTTGAGTTTTTGATCTTTTTTATTCTTTTATGTTACGGGCGCAGCCAATCAGGCATCTCGTCGCTGCCGCTTGTTCCGCTGTCGCCGGTATTGCTGCCGTCACCCGTGCTTGGGTCGGTCGTTCCGGTATCACCGGTGTCGGGCGTGGTGGGCTCGCTTGGCGTGGTCGTACCGCTGTTATCGCCAGTGTTTCCGGGATCAACGGTCGTACCGCCGCTGTTGTCACCGGTATTGCCGGGGTCGACCGTCGTGCCGCTGTTGTCGCCGGTATTGCCGGGATCGGTGGCCGTACCCGGGTCGGTCGTCGTGCCGCTGTCCCCTGTGCCGGTCTGTGAGCCGGAGGAGGAATGGTGGTTCTGCGGCTGGGCGGCCTTGCTGTCCTCCACATGTCCCGTGGACGAGGACACCGAGCCATCCGAATTGACGGACATAATGTCAAGGTCGCTCATCGTGAACTTCTCGACAAAGGGGCTGAGTTCATTGTTCACGAGGTCCAAAAGCTCCTGCGCGTTCGGCACAACATAGGAAAGCGGCTCGCCGATGGAGCGGCTGTAGATGTATTTACCGGTATTGGGCATGGTGACGAAATTCACATCGTCGACCTTGAGCCCGCCCATGACGGCCTGCGAGCCGAACCAGAGCATTTCCTCAAACGTGAGGTCGGAGGTGACATTATTCTTCACCACGCGGGCAAATTCGCCGATCTTCGTCACGTTCTTGAGCTGCAAAAGCTGCTCGATCATCGCTTTCAGAAGTCCCTGCTGCGTCTTGATGCGGCCAATGTCCCCATCAAGATAACCACGTCTCTTCCTTGTCACCGGGTCTTTATTGTCGTGGCGGTAGCGCAGCACCTGCATAGCGTCCTCGCCCGAGAGCTTGCGGTAGCCCTTGGCCTGATGGATATACAGGTCCTGATAGGGGTCGTCGTAGTTCATGTCGCGCGGCACATCGTAGTAAACGCCGCCCATGGCATCCACGATCGCGCCGACCGCGTCCCATTCGATAATAACCTGATAGTCCGGCTCAAAGCCGACGAGCTGGGAAACCTCCTTATAGAGCGCCTTGATGCCCTTCTCGCCCGCGCCGTAGTAGTTGTAGACGGAGTTGATCTTTTTAATGTCCCAGGGGACGTTGACCATCGTGTCACGCGGGATGGACATGACGGTCGCCTTCTGGTTCGTCACGTCGTAGCTTGCGAGCAGCATCGTGTCGGTGTTGCCGCCGCCGCCCGTGTCGCGCCCGAGAACGAGCACGGTATAGAAATCCTTGCTCTTTCGCTCGCCGTCCGCGCGCGGACGCACGCCGTCGCCGTAGTCGATCTCGTCCACCTGCTCACTATTGTTATTCTTGCTGTCAGTGTCCTTGCTCGGCAGCTCCGGCGCGCGGATTTTCAGCAGATAGCTGCCGCCGGCGACCACACCGCACAGCAGCGCGATGAGCAGCACCTTGGCAAAGAGCCTCCCTGGGTGGGAAAAGGTCTCCTTGACCTGTTCCCAGGCCTCGTCGCAGTTGCGCTCGAAAAAGCCCTCTTTCCGGTGCGTGTGCCGCCCCTCGTAATAGGGGTCTTCCCTGTCTCTCTCGTAAATCTTTCTTTGATCACTCATGGGTATGTCCTCTCAGATACTCCAGCGCTTGCAGCGTATTGTGGTGAACGGGGTTGCCCATCTGCTCCATTTCCTCCACGGTCATGGCAAGGCCCATTTCAAGGCCCTTGTCCAGATCCTCCCACACGACCTTGCGGAGGTCCTCCACGCCGTCGAAGTCGCGGTTCGGCTCGATGTAATCGGCAAGGTAGATGACCTTTTCAAGTAACGTCATGTTTGCCTTGCCCGTCGTGTGCCATAAAATCGCGTTGTAAATCTCGTCGTCCGCGCCGAACACGTCGCGCGCGAGCGCCGCGCCGGTCTTGGAGTGCAGCAGCTTGAGCGCCTTTTTCTCCAGCTCGTCGAGTTCGATGTGGTAGTGCTCGCACATCGCGAGCTGCTCTTCCATCGAAAGACGCTTGGTCGCGTCGTGCAGGAGCGCCGCAAAGCGCGCCTTTTCGACGTCCGCGCCGTACTTTTCCGCGAGCGCCTTGGCCGTCTGCTCGGTGCCGAGCACGTGCGGGATGCGCTTGGCCTTGAGGTAGGAGAGCGCGATGGGTCTCAGGTCCTCTAAGGTTAGACGTTTTAAATCGAGATTTGTTCCATAAAGATGCTTGCGGTAAATATATCCCAGCACCGCGGGGGCCAGAAGCCCATCCGTTTCCCTCTTCGGGATGCGCGCGCGCAGCTCCGTCGACGAGACGTCGACAAGGTTCGGCAGCGTCATCGTCACGACGCGGCTGCCCGGAAAGCGCTGGCCGAGGTACTTGCGCTGCGGGGCGAAAAGCTCCTCGCCGTCCTTTTCCGTGCGGCCAAAGGCGCACAGGCCCGCATACCGCACGATCTCGTCCGGCTTGTACCAGTACTGGAACGTCAAGAACATGTCCGTCCCCATCAGAAGCCACAGCTCATCGTCTGGATGCTCCTCATGCAGAATGCGCAGCGTGTCCGCGGTGTAGCTCTTGCCGCCGCGCGCGATCTCCATGTCGGAGACCGTGACCTTCACGCCCGTGTCGAGCGCGATCTGCTCGCCCATCAGGCGCGTCATCGCAAGGCGGTCGTCCGCCCCCGCCGCGTCGGCGGAGAGCATCTTGTGCGGCGGGATACCCGCCGGGATGAGCAGGAGCTCGTCGAGCCCCAGATATTTTGCCGCGCTCTCAGCCGCGGCCATATGACCCAGATGCGGCGGGTTGAAGCTGCCGCCGTAAATTCCGATCTTCAAGTTTGTTCGACCTCTTTTTCTCTTTTACACGGTCTTCTTCGCTGCCTTGGGCAGCACGATCTTGTCCTTCTTGCCCTTTTTGTGCGAGGGGCGGTAGAGCACGAATTTCGTGCCGATGACCTGCACCTGCTCGCTGCGCGTCAAGGCGCTCAGCTCGTCGCACGCCTCGCGCGCGGTGAGCATGCTGTTTTCAAGCACGCGGCACTTGATGAGCTCACGCGCCTCCAGCGCGTCGTTCGCCTGCTTGACGAGGTTGTCGCCGATGCCGTCCTTGCCGATGTGGACGATCACGTCGAGGTCATTGGAAAGGCTGCGCAGATACGCGCGCTGTTTGCTGCTTAATTCCATAGTATTTCCTTATCCTTTTTATTGATGTTCCGCAAGATAATTCCTGAGCGTTTCCTTGAATGCCCGCAGTGCCTTGCCGCGGTGCGAGATCTCCGCCTTTTCTTCTGCCGAAAGCTGTGCAAAGGTCTTTCGCTTGTCAGGCACGAAGAACACGGGATCGTAGCCGAAGCCGTTTTCGCCCATCGGCGCGAACGCGATCGTGCCCTCGACCTCGCCGTCGTCCTGCAAGACGTCGCCGTTCGGGAACGCGCAGGTGATCGTCGTGTGGAAGTGGGCGCGGCGGTCGGCCTGACCGTGCATCATCTGCAAAAGCAGGCGGTAGCGGCCGGTGTCATCCAGCCCCTCGCCGCCAAAGCGCGCGCTGTACACGCCGGGGCCGCCGTTCAGCGCGTCGACGCACAGACCCGAATCGTCCGCGATGGCGGGCAGCTTCGTCGCCTCCATGACGGCCTTGGCCTTGAGAAGCGAATTCTCGGCAAAGGTCTCGCCCGTCTCCTCCACCTCGATCTTTACGCCGAGGTCGGCCTCCGACACGACCTCCACGCCGAGCTCGCCCAGAATAGCGCTCATTTCCTTCAATTTCTTGGGGTTCTGCGTTGCCAAAACAAATTTCATCGTCAAACCTCCCACGGGTCCTTTTCCCGTCTTTTTCTGCTCTTTTCTTCGCGCTTTTCTTCCTCGCGCTGCGCCTTGCGCTCTTCGCGCTGCGCGCTCATCTTTTCCTGCCATGCCGTGAACTTTTTGTCGAGCTTATCGAGCGGCCACTCGATCTCCGGCACGGGCACGATGACCACCTTGCAGCTCTCACAGTAACGGGCGGGCGTGTAATAATCTCCTAACAGCCCCGCTCTGCCAAGCCAGACCTGTTCCTTCTCGTCGCCAAATCCGTCTTTGAGCATGCCGTCCTCACCTCTTGGACACCAGTAAATATCACGCAAGACAGGGATGGCTCCGTCTCGCATTTCCTTTCCGCAATAGGGGCAAACAGAAGTGATTTCCATATTCGTCTCCTTATTGTCTCGCAGGTTTATGATTTTCCCATCAGATGAGCGCCTTGACGTATTCCTCCGCGTTGAACGGCTGGAGATCGTCGATGCCCTCGCCGAGGCCGACGTACTTCACCGGCACGCCCAGCTCCTGCGCGATGGCAACGCAGATGCCGCCTTTGGCCGTGCCGTCGAGCTTCGTTAAGATGATGCCGGTGAGCCCCGCCGTCTCGCGGAAGACCTTCGCCTGCTGAAGACCGTTCTGCCCCGTCGTCGCGTCGAGCACCAAAAGCGTTTCCTTCGCGGCGTCCGGCGTCTCGCGGTCGATGATCTTGCGGAGCTTCGAGAGCTCGTTCATGAGGTTCACCTTGTTGTGAAGTCTGCCCGCCGTGTCGCAGAGGACGACGTCGACACCTCTCGCCTTCGCCGCCGCGAGCGAATCAAACAGCACCGCGCCGGGGTCCGCGCCCTCGACCGAGCGGACGATCTCGCAGTCGGCACGGTTCGCCCAGATCTCGAGCTGATCCGCCGCCGCCGCGCGGAACGTGTCCGCCGCGCACAGCAGTACGCGCTTGCCCTCGCCCTTCATCCGGTGGGCCATCTTGCCGATGGACGTGGTCTTGCCCACGCCGTTCACGCCGATGACCAGCACGACGCTCGGCTTGGTCGACAGGTCAAGCGCGGTGTCGCCCACGTTCAGCTTTTCGATGAGGATCTCGCGCAGCGCCTGCTTCACATCGTCGCCGCGCTGGATGCTCTTCTGGTACACGACGTCACGCAGCTTTTTCACCGCGTCGTGCGCGACCGTCGCGCCGAGGTCGGCCATAATGAGGCTGTCCTCAAGCTCGTCATAGAATTCATCGTCAATGGTCTCCCACACGATGGTGTCGAACCACGCCTTTTTGATCTTTGCAAAAATACCCATTTGTTTCTCCTCGCGCTTTATTCCTTAATGTTGAGTTCCTTCGCCATGTCGTTCATATTGATCGTCAGCACCTTGCTCACGCCGCGCTCCTGCATCGTGACGCCGTAAAGAACGTCCGCTGCCTCCATCGTGCCGCGGCGGTGCGTGATGACGATAAACTGCGTTTTGCTCGTGATGCGGCGCATGTAATTGGCCACGCGCACCACGTTCGGCTCGTCGAGCGCCGCCTCGATCTCATCCATGACGCAGAACGGCGTCGGATGAACCTTCAGGATGGCGAAGTACAGCGCGATGGCAACGAACGCCTTTTCGCCGCCCGAGAGCAGCGTGATCGTCTTGAGCGCCTTGCCCGGCGGCTGAACCTTGATCTCGATGCCGCAGGAGAGCACGTCGTTCTCGTCCTCAAGCTCGAGCGTGGCCTTGCCGCCGCCGAACAGCTCCAAAAACGTCTCTTGGAAGCTCTCGCGGATCAGCGCGAACTGTTCTTTAAAGATGACGGTCATCTCGCTTGTGATGCTGTCGATCACGCCGACAAGCTCACCCTTCGCCTTTTCCACGTCGTCGCGCTGGGTCGTGAGGTAAGTGTAGCGCGTATTCACGCGCTCGAATTCCTCGATCGCGCCGACGTTGACCGCGCCAAGACCGCTGATGGCGCGCTTGAGCTCGCCGATGCGGCGGCTCGCCTTGGCGACGCTCTCGAGCTCGATGCGCTGCTCCTGCGCGGCGGAGTGCGACAGCTCGTAGTTTTCCCACAGCTTGTCGAGGATCTGCTGCTCCTCCATCGCGCTCGTCGCGCGCTTCTGTTCAAGCTTGCTGACGCTGCGCTCGACGTTGAGCACGTTTTCGTTGAGCTCGCGGCCGCGGCGGTCGCTCTGGCTGCGCTCTGCTTCAAGTGCGAGTTTCGCTTTGGAAAGCGCTTCGAGCTCGGCGCGCTTTTCCGTCATTTTGCCGCTCAGCGCGGCGATCTCAGTCTCATGTGTGCCGATCTCGCGCTGCGACTGCTCGCTCGCGGCCCTGTACTGCTCGATGAGCGCGCGTCTGCTCTGCTCGTCGCCCTGCATCTGAGCGCGCAGGCTCTCCAAACTTGCGAGCGACTTCTCCGTCGTCTCGCGCTCGGCGGCATAGCCTGCGAGTACGCTCTTTTTCTCGGCGATCTCGTCGCCGAGGCGCGAGGTCGAACGCAGCAGCTCGCTCTGGCCGGAAAGGCTCTTTTCCGCCTGTGCACGCAGCTCGCCCGCTTCCTTCTCCTGCGAAAGCGCGAGCGCTTCCTTTTCCTCCGCCACGCGCTTCACTTCGCCGCGGCGGCGCGCGATGGTCTCGCGCTCGGTATCCAAACTCTCGAGCCGCTCGCGCAGCGACGAGAGCAATAAGTCATAATGATTTTTATCGCCCTGCAATTTGAGCACGGCGTCCTCCGCCGCGCGCTGCTGGCCCTGTGCGACCTCCAGCTCGTAGCGCGCTTTGGCAAGCTCGCGCTTGGCGTCCTCGGCGGCCTTGGCGGCAAGGTCGAGCTTTTCGGCAAGGCTGCCGCGCCGCGCCGTCAGCTCGCGCAGCTCGCCTGCGCGGCTCAGAATGCCTGCGCTGCGAGAGATCGAGCCGCCCGTCATCGAGCCGCCGCGGTTCAAAACCTGGCCGTCGAGCGTCACGATGCGGAACGCGTTCGAAAACCGGCGCGAGATCGTGATGCCGCAGTCAAGGTCCTCGACCACGACCGTGCGGCCAAGCAGATTCTTGAAAATGCCGTCGTATTCGCGGTCGTATTCCACCAGCTCGCTCGCAAGGCCGACGTAGCCGTACTCGTTCTGCACGCGCGCATCGCGCAACGCCTCGCCGCGGATCGACGAGAGCGGCAGGAACGTCGCGCGTCCGCCGTCGCGCTGCTTTAAGAGCTGGATGGCGCTCTTCGCGTCCTCCTCGCGCTCGACGACGATGTTCTGCAAGCCCGCGCCGAGCGCGATCTCGATCGCGACGGCGTATTTTTTGCCGACCTTCATCAGGTTGGCGACCGGCCCGCGCACACCGCGCAGCGCCTTGCGCTCCGACGCCTGCATGACCGTGCGCACCGCCTTGTTGAAGCCCTCGTACTCCTTTTCCATCTCGCCGAGCAGGCGGATGCGGGAGTCTAAGTTGTTCATCTCCATCGTGAGGGAAACGTGCTGCTCGCCCGTCTCCTTCTCGCGCTCGACGCGCCCCTGCATCTTCATCGTGTGGCCGGCGATGATGTTGCGGATGGCGTCGGCTTCCTCCTGCGCACTTTCGAGCGCGCGGCGGTTCTCCGCAGCGCTTTTGCGCGTTTCGGAAAGCTGGGCCTCCCCGCTCTCCTGCTCGGCGGCAATGGCGCTCTCGCGCTCGTCCATTTCAGAAAGCGTCGAGCGCAGGGCGGCGACCTCGGCGCGGCTGTCCGCCGCGGCGGACAGGGCGAGCGCTTCGCGCCCGCGCAGGGTCTCGGCCTCGCTTGCGGCCTCGCCCGCGTTTTTCGACAGCTCCTCCGCCTGCTTGAGCAGCGAAGAAAGCGCCGTTTCGACTTCGTTTTTGCTTCTCTCCAGCTCTTCGATACGCGCGCGCTGCTGCGCAATCTGCGCATCCATCGATCCCACGCGGTCAGACTGGCTTCTGAGTTCCTCCTCCACGCGCGCGATGTTCTCTTCGTTGTGCGCGATGCCCGTTTGCAGCACCGCGACGGCAGATTCCTGCTCTTTGACCTGCGCGTCGAGCTCCGAGAGCTGCGCGCGCTTTTCCTCCTGCGCGATGTCATTCTCGTGGATGCGCGCGGAGAACTGCTCGGACGCAGCGTACAGCGCCTCTAAGTCCGCGTTCGCCTTTTTGAGCTCCTCGCGCGCGAGCGACAGGTCGGTGTCGAGCTTGATGGCGTTCGTCTTGAGCGTTTCCAGATTTTCAAGCCACACGGAAATTTCCAAAAGGCGCAGTTCGTCGCGGTAGATAAGATACTGCTTCGCCGTCTCTGCCTGCGCACGCAGGGGTTCGACCTGCAATTCCAGCTCGGCGATCTTGTCGTTGATGCGCACTAAGTTTTCTTCCGTGCGCTCCAATTTACGTTCCGTCTCCTCCTTGCGGTAGCGGAAGCGTGAAATGCCCGCCGCCTCTTCAAAGATCTCGCGGCGGTCGCCGCTCTTCTGCGAGAGTATTTCGTCGATGCGGCCCTGACCGATGATGGAATAGCCCTCGCGGCCCATCCCGGTGTCCATGAAGAGCTCATTTACGTCACGAAGTCGGACGGACTGCTTGTTGATGTAGTATTCCGATTCGCCGCTGCGGTAGTACCGGCGCGTGACGGCGACCTCGGTCTCCTCCATACTGGGGAAGATGTGCTCGGTGTTGTCGAGCACGAGCGTCACCTGCGCAAAGCCCATCTGGTTGCGCGTTTCCGTGCCGCCGAAAATGACATCCTCCATCTTCACGCCGCGCAGCGACTTGCTCGACTGCTCGCCCATGACCCAGCGGATGGCGTCCGAAATATTCGATTTGCCGCTTCCGTTCGGCCCGACGATGGCGGTGATGTCCTCACCGAAGTTGAGCACCGTCTTGTCCGGGAAGCTCTTGAACCCTTGGATCTCCAATGCCTTTAAGTACACGAGCGATATCCTCCTTGGAAAAAGGCGTCATCCCCCACGATAAGGGTATAATGACACATTTTGACTAATACTATATACCATTTTTCCGCCGTCTTTTCAAGTGGATTCGATGAACAAAGCGCAAAAAGACGCCCGAAGGCGTCTTTCTTTGTCTTCAAAAAAGCTGCCAAGGCAGCTTTTTTGAGAAAGTTTCGCTGCGCTTCGTGCCTTGCCGCCCAAAGGGCGTCTGCGACATTGCACCGTCGCGGCATTACGATTCCCGCGCCCTTTCAGGCGCGCCAATCGTGCCGCTTCCTCGAAAACGGCTTGCTGTTTCCGTCACAGACGGCGCTTCACCGTTTTCCGCTCCGCGCAAAGTGTTTTCTGCCAGAAGGTGAATTGCCCCGCAGCGGGCAAGAGAAGCCCCTCTGGGGGGCGCACATGTCGCGGCAGAAAACGGATTTGAATTGATTTCGTGCCGTGCGCGGCACGAAACTCTGCGAGGCTTTTTACTTCTTCTTTTCGTCAATGAGCACATACAGCGCGTCGAGCGCATCGGAGAGGCTGCCGATGCGCTGGATGAGGCCGCAGGCCACTGCTTCTTCCCCGTAGAGCACGCTGCCGACGTCAGAGGCGAGGTCCTGCGTGTCCATCATCAGGCGCAAAAACTCGTCGCGCCCGATGCGTGAGTTTTTCGTCACAAAGCGCACAATGCGCTCCTGCAGGCGCTCAAAATACTGGTACGTCTGGGGCGCGGCGATGATCGTGCCGCTCGTGCGCACGGGATGGATGGTCATCGACGCCGACGGCGCGATCATCGTCACCATCGGCGCGACAGCAAGCGGCACGCCGATGGAGTGTCCCCCGCCGAGCACGAGCGAGACCGTCGGCTTTTTCATCCCTGAGATGAGCTCGGCGATGGCAAGCCCCGCCTCCACATCGCCGCCGACGGTGTTGAGCAGGAACAAAACGCCGTCGATGTCCTCGCTCTCCTCCAGATACGCCAGCAGCGGCAGCACATGCTCGTATTTCGTCGCCTTCTGCGTGTTCGGCAGCTGCATGTGGCCCTCGATCTGTCCGGCGATCGTCAGGCAGTGGATGGCCGCGAGGCTATTTTTGATGACGACCGAGCCGAAGTCGATGACCGGCTGAATGGGCGGCAGCAGCGGCTCCTGCCCGTTTTTCTCCTCGTCCTGCGAGGGTTTCGTTTCGCTTCTCATGGCAAAGTCCTCCCGAAAGTCATTTCCGGTAGGATTTGCAGAAAGCGCGAAAAGCATACCCTTTGTGCCGTCGGAAATACGAGCCTCAAACCGGGAATCACTTTAATATCCCCAAGTCATCAGTTTCCATTCCCCGCCATCGCTGCGAGCCAACCACCAGGACCATGTGTATTCCGTGTCCGGCACCCAAGCTCCGCCGCCCTCTTTCGGAGAGCGAAAGCTGCTGTCGAACATGATGCATTGTGTAAAAGCCAGATCGTTGTCATTTGCCTTTTCCAAATCATTCATCCACGAAAGGTTCTTTTCATCCGTGCAGACGTCATCTGACGAATATGAAATGCTATGTAATTCGCAGCCTTCCCACGAACCGATCATCTCTTCGATCACCTTTATCGCATCATCCATATCCTGTTCTGTGTAGACAGCCGAATCGCCATAATCGACCGTTATGTTTGACGTTTCCTTGTTGCCGCATCCAGCCAGCAGGGCAAAAAGCACTACGCAAATAACCGATAAGCTGTATTTTTTCATCTTATGGCCTCCATATCTCTCATTTTTCTATATTTTTATACTGCTTATTTTACCAGAAAGCATTGTCCGAATCAAGCGAAAAAGCGCCCGAGGGCGTTTTCCTCGGGCGCTTGCAGCTTTTTATTTGTACGTCAGCAAATCTTCCACGCTCTTGCGCTTCGGCGCGGCGGGCTCCTCATCGGGATAGCCAAGACCGATAACACAGCCGACCTTCTGATTCTCCGGCAGGTTCAAAAGTCTCGTGATCTTCTCTTCGTCGAAGTAGCCCGTGATGACCGTGCCGACGCCGCGCTCCCACGCGGCAAGACAAAATGTCTGCGCGGCGATGCCCGCGTCGAACATCTCAAAGCCCGCCTCCTTCGGCGTCGAGAACGAGCCGTCGCGCTCGTAGCCCGAGCGGCCGGTCACATAGGTAAGCACCATAACGGCGGGGCAGTTTTTGAGCGTCTTCTCGTTCAGCTTGAAATCAAGCACCATCTCCTCCGCCATTTTGTCGATCGTCGTGCGGTCCTCGACGAGCACATAGCGCGCGATCTGCGTATTCTTCCACGAGGGGGCGTAGGCCGCGTCCGCGACGATCTGCTCGATGACCTCGTGCGAAACGGGTTTTGGCTGGTACTTACGGATGCTTCTTCTGCTTCTGATGGCCTGTATCGTTTCCATATTCGTTTCTCCTTTGCTGACGGTTTGAACGCAATGCCGATCCATGGCGTTTCTTTGGCGTTTATCATAACAGAAGCGTGCGCAAAAATCCAGTGGCAAAAACAGTGCAGGCAATACCTGCTTTGCCAGCTTGCCTTATTGCAAGCCCGTCAGCGGCTTTTCCTGGCAAAATCCGTCGGTCAAACTATAGGACATGCCAAGCGTTCCAAACGGGAAATAGTGAACCGTATAATAGGCCCGTCCCGCTGAAAACTGCTCGATGGAAATGTAAATCGGCAGCAAGGGCACTTTCTTTGAGTAAACTCCCATCGACTGCGCGCAGATCTCAGCGACATACTCCTCCGGCACCTCGCACCTGCGTGAAACAAAAGGATGGGAAGAAATGCAGGCCAATATCATACCGAACAGGGCTACGATCAGCAGTGCGATCATCGCTTTTTTGTGTTTCTTCATGTTCTGTCACACCCCTGTGCGTTCCTCTGCTTTCTGCCTCTTCTCCATACGATGATCGCATGGATGATGAGGGACGCGACCGATATCGCGACGATCTGGGAGTGGGATGTGAACGGCTTACAGTACCATTCCATCGGGTCTAACTGCGACAGCTTTGCCGTCAAATAAGAAGAAATAAAGCTCAGTATATTCCCGATAAAAATGATCGGAACGTTGTCTGTTTTCAGCGCGCAGCGGTACAAAATCACAAAGCTGACGATCATCACACCGTAATACACCATCGTCCCCGAAGTAATATCACCCTTCACAGAGAAAAATGCAAACGGTACGCAATACGCGGTGAGCAGCAGCGCTCTGATGAGCCACGATTTTTTCATAAAACCCTCCCATTTTTCTCTCAAAATCTCTCTTTCGTCATCATATCAGACCTTTTGCGCAAAGTCTACCATATAAAAAGCGCCCGAAGGTTTCCCTTCGGGCGCTCCTTATGTTCACTTTTCTGTTCCGTAGAAGAACAGCGCCACCGTTCCCGGGCCGACGTGGGCGCCGGTGACGGGCTCGTAGACCACGTTCAGGCATTCGCCGGTGAAGCCCTTGTCCCGCAACAGCGCGATGAGCGCCTGCGCGCCCTCTTCATTGTCCGCGTGGGCGATGCCGAGCATCTCGCTCTTGTCGAGCGCGCGGCCGTCGTAATAATTCGCAAGCTCCTGATAGGCGCGCTTCATGCCGCGCACCTTGCCGCAGGAGACGATGTGCCCCGTCTCGTCACCGCGCAAAATCGGCTTGATGCTCAGCACCGTGCCGATCAGTGCCGTCGCGCCCGAAATGCGGCCGCCGCGCTTTAAGTACGCAAGGTCGTCGACCGTGAAAAACTGGCACATGTGCGGTCTTCTCGAAAGGAGATGCGCTTTGATCTCATCGAGGCTCTTTCCCTCTTCGATCATGCGCGCGGCTTCGAGCACCTGTAACCCCTCGCCAAGGGAGGCAGCGTAGGTGTCGATCGTGACGATCTTCCGCGCAGGGTATTTTTCCGTCAGCTCGCCCGCGGCGATAACCGCGGCCTGCGCCGTGCCGCTGATGCCGCCGGACATGCCGACGTAGAGCACATCGTCGCCCTGAGAGAGCGCACGCTCAAAGTATTTCGCCATCAGGGCGGGATTGACCATTGAGGTCTTGACGACCGCGCCGCGGCGCATCGCGCCGTAGAACGCCGCGCCGTCGAAATCCACATCATCGGGATAGTCCGTCTCCTTTCCATCCACCGTGTAGGAAAACGGCACGACGGTGATGTGGTGTTGTTTCGTCAGCGCGACCGGCAGGTTCGCGGACGTATCGGTGAATAACTGGAGCATGACTCTCTTCCCTTCCTGATCCTTTGACATTTTGACAGCTTATCACGCCGCGCTCGCTTATGCAAGCAAAACCGCAGGAAACTTTACAATTTGTTCAACATTGTATGACTTTTTGGCAGAAAACGCCCTCCCACGGCACGTGGGAGAGCGCTTCTCGGAATCTCAGAATATTTTCTTACGCCTGCTCAAAGATGGCCTTCATACACTTGTAGGTCATGTAGCAGTCGAGCTTGGCGACCGTTTCATACGGTGCGTGCATCGAGAGCACGGGCACGCCCGCGTCGAGCGTGTCGATGTTGCGCTGGGCCATGAACTTGGCGACCGTACCGCCGCCGCCTGCGTCGGTCTTGCCCATCTCGGCCATCTGCCAGAAGACGCCGTTGTCGTTCATCAGCCTGCGCACCTTGCCGACGACCTCGGCGCTTGCGTCGCTCGCGCCGCCCTTGCCGCCGGAGCCGGTATACTTGCACAGCGCCACGCCGTAATTGACGAAGGCGGAGTTGCGCTTGTCGTACACGTCGGCAAAGTTCGGGTCATAGGCCGCCGTCACATCTGCGCTCAGGCAGAAGGAGTTGGCAAAGCAGTCAGAAAGCGCGACGCCCTGCGTGCGGCACATGTCGCCCATGAACCACTCAAACGCCTGAGACAGCATACCGGACACGCCCTCGGAGCCGATCTCCTCCTTGTCCGCGAAGATGCAGACCGCGGTCTTTTTCGGGGACACAGCGTCAAAAATACCTGCAAGCTCTGCATACGCGCAGACGCGGTCGTCGTGACCGTAGGACGCGATGAAGCTGCGGTCAAAGCCGATGTCGCGCGCCTTGCCGGCGGGGACGACTTCGAGCTCGGCGGAGATGAAGTCCTCCTCCGTAATGCCGTACTGCGCGTTCAAATACTGGAGAACGCCGAGCTTGAAACGGTCGGAGCAGTCCTTATCTTCAAACGGCTTTCCGCCGAGCAGCACGTTCAAGCTCTCGCTCGGGATGGCCTCGTTGAGCGGCTTTTTGCCCTGCTCGCGGCCAAGGTGCGGTAAAAGGTCGTTGATGATGAACTGGGGATCGTCCTCCTTGCCGCCGATGTGGACGTCGACCTTCGAGCCGTCGCGCAGCACGACGACGCCGTGCAGCTCGAGGGGGATCGTCACCCACTGGTACTTGCGGATGCCGCCGTAGTGGTGGGTCTTGAAGTAGGCCATCTCGGCCTCCTCGTAGAGCGGGCGGGGCTTTAAGTCGAGGCGCGGGGAGTCGGTATGCGCCGCGCCGATGTTCGCGCCGTGGCTCAAGTCCTCGCTGCCGATGACAGCGAGCATGATGCCCTTGCCGCGGTTATTGAAGTAGACCTTGTCGCCGGCGCTCAGCTTCATACCCGCTTCGTAGGCCTTGAAGCCCTTCTTTTCCGCCAGCTCGATGCAGTACTCCACGCAAAGGCGCTCGGTCTTGCCGTTGTTGAGGAACTTCTTGTAGTCCTCGCAATAGGCCTCCATCGCTTTTTCATCCTCTGCGCTCAGGCGGTCATAGCCATTCTTGGGGGCGTAGAGCAGTTTTTCAGCGAGCTTGTTCTTTTCACTCATCTCTCAGTTTCCTCCTTCAAATTGTTGATGATCGTGTTGATATAGACCTCTGCCGCGTGTTCCGCCTTTTCAGCGGTCAGCAGATCGTTCACAAATTCATAATCGCACTGCGCGCGGAAATAGTCCGCGTCCTTCTGTGCCGCGATGCGCGACCTTGCATACTCCTCGGTGATGCTGTCGCGCGCCATGATGCGCTTGACCCGCACCTCTTCAGGCGCCGTTACGGCGACGGTCGCGTCGCAGATCGCGCCAAGGCCGCTCTCGATGAGCTTGATAGCATCGAGGCCGATGATCTCCGCGTTCGTCGCCGCCATTTTCTGCGCCAGCGCGCGCGGGATGTGCTCGTGCACGATGGCGTCGAGCTCGGCGAGTTTTTTTCTGTCCTTGAAGACGATCAGGCCGATGGCGTGGACGTCCACGCTGCCGTCCTGCCGAAAAATGACATCGCCGAACGCCTCGCGCAGCGCGCGCAGCAGCGGCTCGTCATCTTTTAACATCTCGTGATAGACCGCGTCGCAGTCGAGCACACATGCGCCCTTTCTTTCAAGCGCGCGCAGAAGGCTCGTCTTCCCCGCGCCCGTGCCGCCGGTGATGCCGATGACGATCTTGCCGTCGTCCGCGTCCTCCACATGGAAGCCCGCGGCCTTTTTGAGGCGGTTGCCGATGGCAAGGCCAAGGCCTTTACTGTCCGGACACTGTGCCCAGATCTCGCCCACACTCGTCTCGTCGAACGTCCGCAGCGCGTCGAAGACGTGCTGCGCCTGCGCGCGCTTATCGTCGCTCGCACCGAGGGGGTGGACGATGTGCCCGTCGAAGAGCCGCGCGAACTCGTCAAAGCAGATAATGCCGGACTTCTCGCCCGCGTGTGTGAGCAGATAGCGCGCGCTCGCCTTCGCCCCGCCGGTCACGACCGTGACGGGGGCCTTAGGCGCATAGTGGCGGTACTTCATGCCCGGGGCGCGCGGCTTTTCGCCGTCATTCATCTTCTGCGTCACGGCCCTGTCGACCGTCACCTCGCCCAGCGCATCGCGCAGGCTCTCAAGCGGCAGTCCGCCCGGGCGCAACAGCTGCGGCGGCGTGACCGTCAGGTCGATGATCGTCGACTCCACGCCCACCTGACAGGGGCCACCGTCGACGATACCGTCGATCTTGCCCCACATGTCCTCGCGCACGTGCTCTGCCGTCGTGCAGCTTGGGCGGCCCGAGGTGTTCGCGCTCGGCGCGGCGACCGGCACGCCGGATGCTTCGATGATGGCGCGCGTGACCGCATGGTCGGGACATCTCATGCCGACGGTCTCGAGCCCGCCGGTCGTGCGCAGCGGCACGCAGGGCTTTTTCTTTAAGATCATCGTCAGTGGGCCGGGCCAGAAGCGCTCGGCCAGCTTGTAGGCCGCGTCCGGCACGTCCTCGCAGTAGCGCGTAAGCCAGCTTGCATCCGGAATGTGCAGGATGAGCGGGTTGTCCTGCGGGCGGCCCTTGGCCTCGAAAATGTGCAGCACGGCGGTCTCGTCCAGGCCGTCCGCGCCGAGGCCGTAGACCGTCTCCGTCGGGATGGCCAGAAGCCCGCCGCGGCGCAGAATGTCCGCCGCCTGCGCGATGCTCTCTTTATCCTCCACCGTGCGGAGGGTAAACCATTTTGTCTCCAATGTTCTCTCTTCTTTCTTAAGCCTCGGTGCTCTCGCGCAGCTTTTCGGCCTGCTCCTGCATCGTGAGCGCGTCGATGATGGGGTCTAAATCGCCGTTCATCACGGCGTCGATGTTGAAATTCTTGTTCTCGCCCGTCAGGCGGTGGTCAGTCACGCGGTTTTGCGGGAAGTTATAGGTGCGGATGCGCTCGTTGCGCATGCCGCTGCCGACCTGCGCGCGGCGCTCGCTCGTGATCGCACCCTCCACGCGCTCGCGCTCAGCCTCGTAGAGCTTGCTCGCGAGCATCGCCATACACTTGGCGCGGTTCTGGAGCTGGGAGCGCTCCTCCTGGCACGAAACGACGATGCCCGTCGGCTTGTGGATGAGGCGCACGGCGGAGCTCGTCTTGTTGACGTGCTGGCCGCCTGCACCGGAAGCGCGGTAGACCTGCATTTCGATATCCTCGGGCCGGAGGTCGACGTCGACCTCCTCCATCTCCGGCAGCACGGCGACCGTCGCGGTCGAGGTGTGCACACGCCCGCCGGACTCTGTCTCCGGCACGCGCTGGACGCGGTGGACGCCGGATTCAAACTTGAATCTCGAATACGCCCCATCGCCGCTGACGATAAAGTCAGCTTCCTTAACACCGCCCAACTCCGTATCGTTGTAGTTGAGCAGCTCCACGCGGTACCCCCGCTTTTCCGCGTACATCGCATACATGCGGTAGAGGTCGGCGGCAAAAAGCGCGCTCTCCTCCCCGCCCACGCCGCCGCGAATCTCGACGATAACGTTCTTGTCGTCGTTCGGGTCGCGCGGCAGCAGCAGGATGCGCAGCTCTTCAAAGAGCCGTTCCTTTTCCGCCTTGGCTGCGGAAAGCTCCTCCTGCGCCATGTCCTTGAGCTCGGGGTCGGATACAAGCTCCAGCGCCTGCACGATGTCGTCCTCGCACTTCTGGTACGCACGGTAGGTCTCCACCACGGCGGAAAGCTCCTTCTGCTCGCGCGTGAGCGCGCGCAGCTTCTTTGGGTCAGCGTAAATTTCCGGCACTTCGAGCAGCTCGCCGATCTCGTCATAGCGGCGCGCGAGCTGTTTGAGCTTTTCCCACATCAGGCCTTGTCCTCCGCAATGAAGTCAGAGCAGGCCTTGATGAACTGGTCTCGCCAGAAGTGGTAGCCCGCGGAATCGGGGCAGAGCGAGACCTCCGCCACGTGCGGCGTCTGCAAATAGAGGTCCATCTGGCGGAAGACGTCCTTATAGTCCTGCTCGCTCTTGTGCGTGATGAGATACGCCGCGTTCTGGATCTCATAGCCGCGGCGCTTCAAAAAGCCGCGAATCACGCTCGAACAGCGGCCCGCCCACACGGGCGTGCCGAGGATGACGAGCTTGTAGTCCGACAGCGGCTTCTGGCATTTCGGGCGCGAAACCGCACTCGTGCGCTTGTGCATCGCGTCAAAGCAGCAGCGAAGGTAGCCCATCGTGCCGCTGCGATCGACCTTGTCGCGAATTTCGAGACATTCGCAGTCCAGCGCCTCGGCGACCTCTTCCATGGCTTTTTTCGTGTTTCCCGTGCGGGAATAGTAAAGGCATAAAATGTTATCGTTCATACTCAGTTTCCTCTCAGCAGGAGCCAACCGGTGGCAAAGGCCTCCCGCACATAGTAGTTGAGCTGTAAGGCATCGTAATAGGCGCTGCGCGGCAGCGTCGCCGCCACGCCGCAGGCCGCATCTGTTCCGGCGATGCGCCCCGCCCTAAAAATATGGTAGTCGTTCGTGACAAAGGCGAACATGTCGCCCGCATCAAGCCCCAGCTCCGCCATGATCTCTTCGCTGTAAGCAAAGTTCTCCTGCGTACTGGTCGATCGGTCCTCGCGGTAGATGCGGCTCTCGTCCACGCCGTGGGCGATGAGCCACCTTGCCATGCACTCCGCCTCGGAGATATCCTCCCCCGGCCCCTGACCGCCTGAGCAGATGATGGGGATGTCCGGCTTGTCCGCGATGAAGTCAAGCGCCGCCTGCAGCCGCGACGAGAGCATCAGCGACGGCGTCGTGCCGTTCACGCCCGCGCCCAAAATAACCACGCACTGCGCGTCTTCCGCGCGCCCGTCCATGTGCGCGCCGCGAATAACGAGCGATTCAAGATACCCGAATGCGACAAGCCCCAGGCACACGAGCGCGAGCAGAACGCGTTTTCCCCACTTTGCCCACGCATGCTCTTTGTACTGCTCGAGCATCGCAAAGACGATCAAAAGCGCCGTCAGGCACCAGAACAGCAGTCCTGCAAAGCGCACACCCGGGACGGCCCGGCACGTCGCGCCGAGCACGGCGCAGGCTGCTGCCGCTGTCCACAGTTTTTTCTGTCTCTTCATGGTATGTTCCTCATTCGCCCGCCTGCTCGGCGAGCGTTTCCCACTTTTCCATCAGCTCGCTGAGCTTCTGCTCGGCGGCTTCCTTCTCCTTATAAATTTCGCTGTAGCGCTCATAGTCGCCGCCCGCCTCTTCGAGGCGCTGCTCGATCTCGGCGATGGCGGTCTCCTGCGCGGAAATTTCCTTTTCACAGATGGTGAGCTGCCGCCGCGCCTGCTGGGCAGAGCGGTTCGGCTTCGGTTTTTCTGTAACCGTCTTTTCCTTTACAGCCTTTGGCGTGTGGTCGATCTTGTTCTGCGCCTCCAGTGCCTTGACCTGCCGGTAGCGCGCAAAGCCCATCGGATAGTCGGTGATGACGCCGTTTTCAAGCTCCCACACACGCGTTGCAAAGCGGTTGATGAAATAGCGGTCGTGGCTCACGAACAGGAGCGTCCCGTCGTAGCTCTCCACCGCCTCTTCGATCCACTCGCGCGACGCGATATCGAGGTGGTTCGTCGGCTCGTCGAGGATCAGGAGATTCACTTCCTCATCCATCAGGATGCAGAGCTTGAGGCGCGAAAGCTCGCCGCCCGAGAGCACGCTGACGCTCTTAAAAACGTCCTCGCCCGTGAAGTGGAACGCGGCCAGGCGGTTGCGCGCGCTCTGCGGCGTGATGTTGCGCTTGGAGTAGAGCATCGTGTCAACCAAGTTTCGTTCCGGCACATCGAATTCGACGATCTGCGGCAGGTACGCGATGCGCACCGACGGGCCGAACTTGATCTTGCCCTCGTCGGGATATTCCTCTTCCATCAGCATCTTGATGAGCGTCGACTTGCCCGTGCCGTTGTCGCCAATGAGCGCGATGCGCTCGCCGCCGCGCACCTGCAAGTCCACGTCGTGGAACAGCACACGGTCGCCGAAGCTCTTTTTGAGCTTTTTGAGCGCGAACACCTCGTCGCCGTAGAATTCCTGCGACTTGAACTGCGCGCTCAGTGCCCGTTCCTTCGTCGGCTTGTCCGTCGTGCGCATACGCTCGATGCGCTTTTCCATCGACAGCGCGCGGCGGTACGTCTTGTCCATGCCCTTGAAGGCAAACATGCGCAGCTGCTCGGCGCTCTTTTCAAGCTGGGCAATCTTGGCCTGCTCCTTTTCGTATTGGCGCATCTTTTCCAAATAGCGGCGCTCTTTTTCCACCGCGTAGAAGCTGTAGTTGCCGCTGTAAAACTCCGCCTTGCCGTCGAGCACCTCAATGACGCGCGTGATGGTGCGGTCTAAGAAGTATCGGTCATGCGAGATGGCGACGACCGTACCCTTGAACGTCGAGAGATACTGCTCCAGCCATTCGATGGCGTGCAGGTCCAAATGGTTCGTCGGCTCGTCGAGAAGTAAAATATCCGTATCCTCCAAAATGAGGCGGCCGAGGTTCACGCGCGTCTTTTCGCCGCCCGAGAGCGTGTCAAACAGGCGCTCGCGCATCTCCGGCGGGATGGAAAGGCCGTTGGCAACCTTGTTGATGGGCGTCTCGGTGTCGTAGCCGCCGAGACCCTCGAACTTAGCCGAAAGCTCGCCGTAGCGGCGCAGCGTCTCTTCACTCTCGTCGCCGCTTGCCATCTGCTGGGAGAGGGCGTTCATCTCGTCCTCCATCCTCTGCATGCGCGAAAACGCACTCTTGAGCACGTCTTCGACCGTGTAGCCCTCGGGATACACAGGAATTTGTGAGATGAGACCGAGCCTGCGGCCCGAGGCGATGCTCACCTCGCCCGCGTCGTAGTCGAGCTCGCCCGTCAGGATGCGGAAGAGCGTCGTCTTGCCCGCGCCGTTTTTGCCGAGAAGACCCACGCGCTCGCCCGTGTCGATCTGAAAGGTGATACCGTCCAGTATTTTCTTTTCGAGGTCAAAGGACTTGATGAGTCCCGTAACACTGATGTCGATCATGCTTTGGTCAGTTCCTCTACGATCTTCTCAAAGTGCATGGAGTGCGAGGCCTTGACGAGCATCGCCGTCTCCGCCGTGAACGCCGCCTTGACGGCGCCCATCGCCTCGTCCACGCTCCCGAACCACTGCGCAGAGGGGTTCCCTTCTGTAAAGTATTTTGCCCGTGCGCCGATTGCGATGACAGTGTCGATGCCGAGCTCTTTGGTGAGTTCTCCGATTTCCTTATGCGCACGCTCGGTGAGCTCTCCGAGCTCCGCCATATCGCCGATGACGGCGGCCTTTTTGCCGCCGCTCGCGCCCAATACGCGCAGCGACGCCGCCATCGACTGCGGACCCGCGTTGTAGCAGTCGTCGAGGAGGCGGCGGTTTTCAGAGAACGTGATGACGTGCATGCGTGAGCCCGCGGGCTCGTAGGCCGCAGCGCCGCGCTCGATCTCCTCTTTGGTCTCGCCAAGGTACTCACCGATGGCCGCGGCCATCGCCGCGGAGTAGACCATGTGCTTTCCCGGCACGGGGATGGAGAGCGCGTAACGCTCCTTTGCCGTCGTCACGACGCAGCGAATGCCGTCGATGCCAAGGTCTTCGACCTCGCTGACGCGGACATCGCAGTGCTCGGACAGGCCGCAGCGCAACGTTTTCTGCGGCAGAGAGACGGTGTTCAAAAGCTCGTCGTCGCCGTTTAAGACGGCGAGGCCGTCTTTTTTGAGGTTTTCAAAGATCTCGCACTTGGCCTTCAGAATGTTCTCGCGCGATCCGAGGTATTCAATGTGCATGTCGCCGACGTTCGTGATGACGGCGATATCGGGCTTCACCATCTCGCCAAGATACCGGATCTGCCCCGCGCGGTCCATGCCCGTCTCGATCACCGCCGCCTGATGCGCGTGGGAGAGGCCCAGCAACGTCTGCGGCGTGCCGATCTCATTATTATAGTTGGCCGCGGTCTTGAGCGTATGGAACTTCACGCCCAGTACCGAGGCGATCATTTCCTTTGTTGTCGTCTTGCCGACGCTGCCCGTCACCTGCACAAAGGGGATAGAAAACTGCGCACGGTACCACGCGGCCAAGTCCTTGAGCGCAAGCAGCGTGTCAGGCACCTTGATGTAAAACTTTCCGGGCAGCAGCGTTTCCGGCACGCGGGCGCACAGACAGCCCTCCGCGCCCGCGGAAATCGCCTTTTCGATATAGTCATGCCCGTCGAAGCGCTCGCCGACGAGCGGCACGAAAACTTCACCCGCTTTGACGGTGCGGCTGTCGGTGTTCACGCCGAGGATCTGTGCTGTCTCATCTCCCTGCAAGAGCTCACCGTGCACCGCCGCGAGCAGCTCCTTTACCGTGATGGTCTCCATTTACAGCCCTCTTTTCTGCTTCAGCGACTCTTCGACGATCTTTTCGCACAGTTCCTCGTAGCCGATGCCGACCGCCGCCGCCTCCTGCGGAAGAAGGCTCGTCTTCGTCATGCCGGGCAGCGTGTTGATCTCAAGGAAGTACGGCGTACCGTCCGGCGTGACGATGAAGTCCGCGCGGGAGTAGACGCTCAGGCCGATCAGGCGGTAGACCGTCTCGGTCGCGGTGCGCACGCGCATCTCCCAGTCCTCGGGGATGGGAGAGGGGCAGATTTCCTCCGCCGCGCCGGCCTGATACTTGTTCGCGTAGTCATAAAAGCCCGTCTTCGGGATAATTTCGATGGAGGGCAGTGCCTTGCCCGCGATGATACCAACCTGGATCTCGCGGCCGGAGATGTACTGTTCGAGCACGACCTGCGCGCCGAACTGTAAGCACTCTTCAAGCGCTTTTTTGAGCTCCGCGCCCGTATGCGCGATGGAGACGCCGACAGACGAGCCGTTGGCGACCGGCTTGACGACGCAAGGGAGCTTCGTTTCCGACACAAGGCGCGCGATGTCGCCTTCCGTGTAGCGCACGGTGCGCCACTGCGGCGTGATGACATATTCCGACACAAGACGCTTCGTCAGGTCCTTATCCATCGCAATGGCGCTCGATAAGTAGCCCGCACCCGTGTACGGGATGCCGAGCAGGTCGAACGCCGCCTGCACGCGGCCATCCTCGCCGCAGGTGCCGTGCAGCGCCAGAAAGACGATGTCCGCCTTGGCGCACACATCGAGCACGCCGGGACCGAAAAGGCTCTTGCTCTGGTCCTTGCGGCTCGCGCGCACGGCGGCGAGGTCGGGCTCCGCCTCGGCGACGGAATAGTCGCCGCAGAAGCCGTCCGGTGCGTCGAAAACGTCTTCGAAACTGCCGTCATAGTCCTCAAAGCCCATGAACATATCCACCAGAATGGCCTGATGTCCGCGCGCTCTCAGCGCGCGGCAGATCTTGTTGCCGCTCGAGAGCGACACATTGCGCTCCATACTCAGGCCGCCTGCTAAAACAACGATACGCATACCGTTTTCCTCCTTATTTTTGAAAGGAACGTCGCCGTCCCCGTTTATCCATACTATACTAATTTATACTTTACCACAGCTTTTTCCCAAATACAAGCAAAAGAGAGCGGCGTGAAAACCGCTCTCTTTTGTTCGCTTTTCTCACTTTTTGCCCTTAGCCGAAAATGCCGGAGAGCAGTCCGCCCTTTCCCGCGCGTCCGTCCTTGAGCGTCATCGCCGCGCTGAGGATCTCTGCCGCCTGCGCACGTGTCACGCCCGAGCGCATCTCGTCAGTGGAAAAACGCCCACTCTCGATCACGCTGACGGACTGCAAATTCGCCACCGCCTGTGCGCACCAGGCGTTGTCCGCGTCCTGCACGTCGTAGTCCGAGAGGTCCACGTCCGTCACGCGAAGCAGCCGGTTCAGCACGACCGCGGCCTCATTGAGCGTAATGGCGTCATTCGCGCGAAAGGCAACGCCCTCCGCCGTGCTGACGCCGGACACAACGCCCGCATTCAGCGCGCTCACGGCGTAGCCCTTCGCCCAGGTCGGTATGCTCGCATCGTCGCAGAAGCCGGTCATCTGCACATCCTCCGCGCTCACGTCCATTGCCGCGAGCGCCATCGCGACAAATTCACTACGTGAAAGCGTGCGCTCGGGCTCAAAGAAATAGCTGTCCCCGATCTTCGCGCCCACGAACACACCGTGCTCGGCAAGATCGACCGCCGCCGTATGCGCACGGCTGCCGCCCATGTCGGCGTAGCAGACGCCGCTATTTGCCTTTTCGATTGTGATGCTCACCGTCGCGGGCAGCGAGATGTTGCCGTAGGCGTCGATCGCCGTGTAGGTGAAGCTGTCCGTCCCCAGCTTGCCGCCAGGCGTGTAGACAAAGCCGAGGCCGTCCTCCGTCAGCGCGACCATGCCCTTTTTCGGCTCCTGCGCGATGGCAAAGGTCACCTCGTCGCCCTCGTTGTCCACCGCGCGGAATTCGCCCTCATACGGGACGCCGCGGTAGACCTTGATCTCCATGTTCTCTGCCACCGGCGCGCCGTCGACAGCTTTCGCCTCCTCTTTTCCCTTGCCGAACAGCGCCGACGCACTCTGCATCGGCACGAGGGTAAGCAACAACAGCGCCATCACAAACGGCAGCGCGCGCCAGAATTCTTTTCGCTTTTCCATATTGAAATGCTCTCCTTCCAAATAAAACTTGCAGAGTTATTGTTTGTATTGTGGGCAATTATATGCAAAATTGCAGTTCTTGCAGCGCGATGCGCTGCTCTGTGTTCCCCGCGCCGCGCAGGGGACACGGACAAGGGGGCCATTCTCTTTCACAAAAGAGAATGGCCCCCTTGAACCCCCAAGAGAAAGGTTCTGATTGGCAGTCTCGGGCTTGAATGACCTTTATGCCTCCGGAATGGAAGCACCTGCGTGGCGGCGTTGCCGCGTTAGCATTGCTATACGACTTGCCTCTGCTCCTACTATCCGCTGCCGCTCTGCTGATCTTGTAGGAGTGCAGCCTAATCGCCGTCTACCGAT
>ENA-UEQH01000328-UEQH01000328.1-human-gut-metagenome-genome-assembly--contig:-NODE-328-length-28510-cov-21.307917_pt1 | contig 28510 bp, 20 predicted proteins | sample MGYA00242945_ERZ507943 | MGnify/ENA primary metagenome ERZ507943 (study PRJEB26167, sample SAMN06115418) | human gut metagenome | host: Homo sapiens | place: China:Hubei | collected 2015-03-06... | reverse complement strand
AGGATTGACCTTACGCCGGCAAATCTCTCTATTTTAAAAACAGGAAAAGCCAAAGCCATACGCTTCTCCACTCTGGAAGCTATCTGCAAAGAACTGGACTGCCAGCCGGGAGACATATTGGAATACAGAGTGGAAGACTAATTTACACTCACAATGAAATGCATCTATCTGAAATTTTTATTCCGGATAAATGCATTTTATACTATTTACTGAATATCCCTTTCTAGATAACATAAACTGGATTATAATTAATCTCCAATTATAAATATGCCGCGTCTATTTCTTCTCAATCTCATTCTTCTTCATTCTTCACTTCCCGACACCATATTTTCACACTCTGTCATATTCAAAGGATGAATCTCATCCCCCTGAAAATATATCATCGGATATAATTCTTCTGGAGTAGCTTCCGTAAGTTTACAATAATTACATCCACAACAACATGTTTCCAGCAATTTTATTTTCTGATCCAGTTCTTGTTTATCTCTGGCAAACACAAAATTCCAATAAAAACGATTCTCTGTAGCATAATCCTCACTATCAAAACAAGGATATCTTTCGCAATCACACCCTACATATATTCCTTCCTTAGGATCGTTGCTAAAAGCTCGTTTTTTGAGTTCCTCAAATCCATGAAACTCCACCCCATACACTATCACTGTTTGATTATTTCTAATTTTCTTAATTTTCATCTCTTTCAAGCTCTTCTTTTACATTATTATTAAAACGATGAGGAAGATGATAAAACTCCTCAACCATTGCCTCATTACCCATCGGATTCCCTCCAAAACGATTTAAATTAGATCTCCCTCCAATCGTAGAAGCACAATTCATGGCAAACACATCTTCCGGATGTGATTCTATCCGCTTAAGACAAGTTAAATAGCAGCGCTTTCTCATATCATTATAGTAGTCGTTCGGAATGGAGGAGTCACGAGATAACCCCATATATTCCACCTGAAACAAACAGCACTATATCATCCATACTTCATTCAAAAGCAGACAATACTTACCCGATTTCATCAATGCCTCTGCCACGGCCACAATCCATTTTCCCTCATATATAGACTCCTGACAGTTTGCCCAGTTCAACCATAAAGAACACTGTTCGTCAAAGGTCTGACAATCTGACAGACCGCGCAATATCAGGCTCAGCCGATTCTTCTCCTCGGCCTCCTGATATGCTTTCCAAACTGGTCTCGTAATTGAAAGCAACTCTGCATTTACGGATTTTAATGAATCCAGAAAACTCTTCTTATCCTCATAGAAGTGATAAGCTCGTAACTCTATTTTTTTACTATAATCCATCAATAAATCCATGGCATCCCCTTCTCGGCTCCAACTCTCTGGCGAAGTCTGCATCAGACACAACATACTATCTCTGTATATTCGGGCAACTTGCTGTAAACCTTCTTCCCGAATACAATTCAAATTCATTCTCCGAATACCTTCCTTAATACTATCCGAGGCAGCCAATTCACATCCAACACAACCTCGTAACCAAAGTTCATGATTGCTCCATATATTAAAAAACAGCACAAGAATTATAAAATCCTTCCGACTGGACCAAAAAGGGATGTTCTGAATGATCATACTCCGGCAAACGTATTGTTCCCACCTCATCAAATATCGCAAATTTACTTCGCTGTCTCCAGACGTCTCCTTCAAGTGCCTCATCTAGCTCGTATTGACAACCTGTTGCTTCAGCTATCATATATTCTTCAAAGACTTTCCATATAGCAGACAAATCTATGGCTTCTTCATTCCCGAAATATGCAGCATAATCCTCCCTTATATCCCGATTACAATCTGACAAAATCACCATACAGACTGTAAATATCAATATGCGCAGATACATATCTATTCTTTCTTATTAATTCTCAACGCATTTGTCTTATCAAATCTTGTATCTGGTCTTGGTAAGTTCGAATTAACCGACATTGTGAACTTATCAATTGGCTACTCGAAATAGAAGGATTTTTCCGATTCCATTCTTCATACTTACGCAAACTCCTTTCTGCATCCCGTATTCTCCATTCCAACTGGCGAATTTTTCCTGAATTACCATATTATCAGAAAAAGATTCAGTGGACGAAGAATTATTATAAGGAATATTATAGGACGGAGCTGGCTGAAAAATCCAGTATGCAGATTGACCGTTTCCATATACAACAAATAATTGTTCTCCCGCCTGCCATTGCCATCCATTTTCCGGTCCGACAGAAAATGAATCTCCATTGGCAAGAAAAGATAAGGAGTATGATTGCTGCTGGTTCAATACCGAATTAACACATTTCACTGTCAGATTACTCAATACACGGCCAGATACATTCTGACCAACAAAATATACATAGCCGTTCTGATAATAAAATCCGCCAGAAATTTGAGCTAATACCGCCAGTTTGCAAATAACACTCAAACATAAAAAAAGAAATATGTGTCTCATTGTTATTTCTTTTCCCGAAAAGGTTTACTTAAAATCAGCAACCTGCAGATTACAATTCCGAAGCAGGAATCTTCACCATACAACTTTTTCCTGAAACTTTCCCAATATATTTATAAGCAATTCCCTTATTAGCTTGCTTACAAGCTTCCAAAAAGGCCTGAATGGCTGGATCGGTTTTGTCTAGATTCGCCACAATATTCTCTTTCACCTCCGTCAAACAAGATTCTAACGCCTCTATTGAATACAAGTTCTCATCTATTTCAACGTTATAGACCACATACCACCCTTCAATGGTCAGTTCCGTAATAGTCATACCCTGATCAATTTTCATCGGGCATTGCACATTTGTTATCTCCACTTGCTTCTTCAAAAGTTCCATAGGATTTTTATCTTCTTCTGTAATCTCCATTGCCTCCTTTATATCCTCGGCATCAAGAGATATAGACAACTCCTTTCCTGTTGATTTTCCCTTATATTTTAACACCCATCCCGCACCTTCTTCTGCCAAAAGAGAAAGTACAGTCTGTAAATCTCCTGTTGCGTTTCTACACATCAACACTGCATTATGCTTCAAAAGTTCCGGTTTTTTATCCAATACTTCTAAATTCACAAACGACTCATCGACCTCATAATCTACAACTAAATTTCCATCTTCCAATATAAAACTGGTAACTTCCCCAACACTTCCCATCTGAATCGGACACTCCTTACCTAATTCTTCCACCAATTTTTCTAACTTAGAATCTGCACATGCATTCAAAATCAAAACCGTAATAGCCAGACATAGGCCAGCCACTATTCCTTTTAATTTCATAACAACTTACCCTCATTTTGTGTCGGGCACAACTTCTATTTTAAACTTACCATTACATTCAATATCCATAACTTCTATTTACGACTAATGAGGACAAGTAACCACATATTCCCAGCTTGAATCTCCATTAAAAGTCTCTATAACTACTGTCACCGCACCTTTAGTAAAATGAAATGGAATAATGTTCTTTGAAGCCACTTTCATCCGAGGATACCCCCTATTCGTTAGAATTGCTCCTGTGGTGTCCGGTCCATCATAGATAGTCAGATAATCAAACTGATTATAGAAATCACATATAAATTGTGCATCTCCTTCTTCTTGCCCCATTCCATAAGCTCGCTGGTGAAGCATTTCATTCTTTCCTTTAGGTACATTGACTCCTCCCTGACATGGGGGTAAATCCATTTCCATCGGAATATCTCTCCGAGAAACAGAAGCAACCAATTCCCTCAGACTAGCTTTATTTACTGTAAAGTCATTTGTCGCATATCCTTTTCTATAAGCCACTATGCTCAGTTTCTCATCCTGCCGCATCTCTACATAAAACCTACCTTCTCCACTACTTTCCGGAGGTATTCGCCCACTTTCCGTACCCGTCACCCGAAGCGTACAATCCGGTAGCAAACTATTTCTTCCTTTTCGGATTGTGCGAAAAGGAACCTTTACCAACCTTGGCTGCATAATCACTTCTTCTCTCTCCCCAAACGAAGGAATTACCTCATGTTTAGGCCAATACAACGAACCTTTAGTAGCAGTTATCTCTATGCGTGAGCCTTCTTTTGCCGTCACAGGAAAAACGCCGTTACTGTTACTAATCTCTGTGGCAGTCTCTGTTTCCCCATTAAGAGCGGTGACTTGAATCACATTATTCACTCCCGACACAGGACGTCTGGTAATACTATCTATATTGACAAATTCCACTAAGTAAGGTTCGGGAGTCAACCAGACGGTCCTCACATCATTCTCCTGGTGTATAAACTGTTCCACCGTCCAGGGGCCTCCTTCGAGTTCACCATCACGATAATGTGGTTTACTTACTTTAATAGCAATACGTGACAAAACAAAAGCATTCTCATATACCCCCATGCCAGCTCCATCTATACTGGTGCGTACCTGACGCCGTAAAGCAGGGACCCTTGCTTGCGGATGAAACAATGTCACTTCAGCTAATGCATCTGGAATGGGCTGACCTGTTTCCTTGTTCTTTACTAGAAAAGTAAACCGTTCTTTTATAGGACGCAAACAAAGCACAGTCTGCTCATCAGGAACAGTCAGTTCCTGACAGGCTATCTCCCTTTTTTCCTCATCAGCATAGCCATAACAACTTCCCCTTAACAACCGAACAGTTCCACAATACGGTACCCCACAAAGCCTAGCAACTCCCATAGCATTAGCACGCGCTGTATCCGACTTTATCTCCCCGAAATCAAGATACTCATAATACACCATGCCATCCGGTAATACAGATCCGGTTTCGCAATCCACTAATTTGACATACAAGTTTTCACGCCGTATATCCATAGTCAAATCCGCATGACGAGTATAATGAAAATTATAGTGTTCCTTCAATGGAGTATGGCATTCATTCTGAGCTGTGAAAGTTATCTGACTCAAACAATAAAAAACATAACTAAACACACTGCAAGGTAAATCACGAAATACAGTTACACCTACAGAATCTGTATGCTGTGTCATCCTGATACTATCAGTAAAAAAGAATTCTCCCGATTTCCAAAGATAATGAGATTCATAACCTATAGTCACAGCCTGATTTGAAACAGGTATGCCACTTCCTGCTTCCAAGCAACTTACAGTAATGTCTTTCTTACATTGAATCAAAAACAACAACGGCACCAACAACCCTAAGAGCCACCAAGGTCTCCTAGGATGACACATCCAGATAGTATATTCATTGAATTCCTCCTTATAAGTCATTCTATGACTGAAATCAATTTGAGAATAATGTTTATCTACAGCCATAATCTTCTTATTTTCCGTTTCTTTTTCTGGTCATGCAAATCATGTAACGCCATATAATCTTCGTGAATTGAAAACTTCACCTGTATTTTTTCTTTATGGGTAAACCATTCTTTAGGTACCTTACAATATCCTTCTTTATCTGTTTTAAGTGAAACTTCTCCTTTCTTCTTCGTAATCAACACAAAATCAAGATCCGGCAAAGGAAATTTTCCATAATCCAGCAAACGAATAAACACATATTCCGGTTCCTGTATCTTCTCTTCCACAAATTCCGACTTCTGAATTGGGATAACATCCGAATCTGAGACAGGAGGATGAATGGTATGAGAAACAGAATCTTCAACAGGCTTTTCTATAGGCTCTGTAGGAAGAACCTTTTTTTCAAATATAAAATGTAGTTTCTCTCCTTCGATTACTGGTACCTGGCATTGTATATCCTCTTCACATACGACATGACAATCCGGTTGTGGCTGTTCAGGAAGTCCTTGTCCATTCCCCTGCAAAGGCAACACCTGTTCACATCTCCCTGAATCATCAGTCTGCAATTCATATAATTCTCCAGCAAAATCTATCTTACAAACTTTACCAGATACCGGTATCCCTTCTTGCCTGACCTCTATTCCCACAGAGAAAAACTGTGTCAAATCAAAACTATAATCCGATTTTCCTTTCTCCACCTTCAACGTGAACTGTTTTCCCGCAAGCGTATCTATTTGAAGAGAGCGTCCTACTTCCACTTTCTGGTCTACATGAAACCATCCATCTTCAGAGGTGGCCCTTGAATATCCCATCAAACGGAAAGGCAGATGCGGCAGCATATCTCCCCGCCAAACAAACCCGATATTTACTTCCTGTAAAACTGTTTTTTGTATCCAACCATCCAATTCTCCACATGCCAGGCGGTCAGGATACCGATAAGCCCAGGCCACAAGCGCAATTTCCCATTCTTCCCCCGACACACGGCAATAAATAAATTCATCTGATGGAACGACAAGAACCATTTCTTTTATTGAAGAACCTTCCAAAGCTGATAGCACAGCAGATTTACGCATATTATATATCCGAGCCACGGCTGATTTGCAGGCATCATCTACTTCCGTGAAAGGTATCCAGCCTGTACCAGGCAGCGTCCATTGCAAATAGCCTGCTCCTACTTGTAATTCAGGCAAGCAGAGTCCAGACTGCCTTGCTAAAGGAATCAACAAATGTGCCACTTTTGCCATAGAAATACGTTTATCCAGCAATGGCACCACCTCTCCAATATGTAATTTTATGTTCATAATCGTTCATTTACTCTATTTCATACACAAGAGTATCAAGACAATCAGCCAGATTAGCAGACACAAAGGAACAGTAATCAAAAAAGCACGATGCAAGGTCTTATGGCGAAACAACCACATTCCCATTCCTGCTCCATAGGCTCCTCCTGCAATAGCAATTCCCAGCAGTAATGTTTCCGGATAACGCCACAAACCATAATAAGCTCTATGCTTATCTGCTGCATACAACAAATAAGCTACTACATTGACAACAAAAAGATAAGTATACAAAAATGCATCCCACATAACATATAACCCTTATTATCAGTTAATTAAAAAAGAATTTCTCCACCTAACAAATAAGTTGCAACCAACAAAGCGGCAATAAACAACCCTGCAGCGGTTTCAAGCAGAACCGTAGCCCATGACTGCTTTTCGGGCTGTTCAGGAAGTACTTTTGAGTTCTTAAACTGAAACAAGAAAGATGTTTTCTCTTCGCCCAATAACTTCTTCTGTTGTTTCTCTCCCTTCAAAGCAACCGTACACCATTCCTCCTCTGCGTAAAAAGGTATCTGTGTTTGCACCATTCCATTATTGTCTGTTACAAACCGCCAATAATGCTCCCCATATTTTATTTCTACTGGCACACCCACATATGGTTGCTCGTCCAATAAAGCTATCACTTCTACAATTACAGATTCTGACGCTTTGGGAAGGGGGACTTCGGGGTCTTCCTTTTCTTTGATGCTCTCTTGCACACTGAATGTAAATAAAGTCACTCCTTCCGAGAGTTCTTTCCGCTGCACTTCTTCTCCCAATATGACCGTACATTCCACCCCTTTTCCTTCCAACGGCAACCGTGTTGTGGCTTTTCCCGCAATATCTGTCGTAAGCTTTTTTCTGTTTCCTGCATATTCCAATAGGACAGAAGCAAACTGGTAGGGTTGTCCGTTCCGTGTAGCATTCACTTCCACATCTCCATATCTTTCAGAGTCCTTTTCAGGCAGAATCTCCTTTTCCGGAGTCTTTAGCCGGAAAGTAAATATCCTCCCCTCTTCCGTAAGCGGCATCTGCTGTATCTCTCCATCCAGCGTCACAGTGCACAATCCATTCTGCAAATCTAAAGGCAGGCTGACCACTACTTTTCCCTGCTCATCTGTCATTAGCTTCATTTGACGCTTTCCATAGGTCAGAGAAACTGCTGCTCCTTTATAAGGCAAATCATCTAGTGTAGCTACTACCTTTACCTCAGTAAATATAGTGATATCCAACTCGATTTTTCCCTGACCAGGCATCACTTTTACCCGATGATGCACTTCATCCACATCCACATCAAATTCATAATTCAACGGCAAATTTCCAACCTCAAACATTCCATTCTGGTCTGTTTTCCATTGGAACAAACCATTTAATCGTAAAGTCTTATCTGGTATAGGCTTTCCATCATACAGCAATTGTATAGCTACATGCTCCTTCTGCTCCTTAGGTTTTGGCCTTCCAATAATAACTCCACCCTGTACCCGTTCCGGATAACGATATCCCCATGCGGTTAGTCGGACCTGTAGATTCCCCGTATCATCTATCTTATAATAAACATAACTCTCATCTGGTACAGATAAAACCCGCTGTGCCATATCCTGATTCCTGCCAAACCGATCATAAACCATTTGCTGACGTCGTAACCATTCCTGTCGCACCACATTCGCCACAAGAGGGTCACTATCCGAAAGTGCGCTCCACCCTTCCCCCGGAAGCTCCCATTGCAAATACTCATGTCCGGGAGTTCTTTCGGTAAACAGTTGCTCATCACTTCCAACCAGATTTTTTTTCAAAGTAGCATAGACACGGTCATAATCCTCGCCTATCAGACATGCCACCCCAGCGGATTTTATCTTTACATTCATAGACTAAAATTATTTACATTACTTGTGTTCATTATAGTATTCTTTCATTGTATCTTTTGTAGAATCAACCGCACTCATTGATTTATAAAAAACCTTACGGAATGTATCTATAGAAGGACAATAAAACTCCACAGTAAATGAAACAGAGGATTTTGTCGCATAAGCTTTGCCACAACGTTTAGTGGCATTGGCATGACTACATGCCTCCAATATTGCATTACGGTTTGTATCTTCCAATGTAAACCCACTTTTATGCAATTCCACGTAGAATGGTTCCGGACCATTTACAGTCAGCCAGTAGCGTTCTCCTTCCTTCTTAAAGTTCAGACTATTATCGTCAGTGTCTACAATAGGAACAAAACCTTCTTCCTTTAAGAATCTTTCAATCTGATTCCGGAATGCCAATTCTTCTGATGACATTGCAGATTGTGCATATATACCTAAGGTAAAAAAAACACACAAAATAAATACATACAATTTTTTCATAACTAATCCTTTCTTTTTTAAGTTAGTAATCTATTTTACATTATTCTATCTGCTTTATCTTTCTTAATGAAATTCACACGAACATTAGACGGAAGTCCTGACAGATGCTCTTTTTTTATTTTCTCTTCATCCGAACGCATCTGTTCCCGAGCATATTCCGTAATATTATATTTTGACATTTCTTCATAAACCAGCGTACATGTCACTGAGCTCGTATTATAAGCAATAGAAGTAACTTGTACCCCCAAACGAAGTGAGAAAGGACAGGTTTTGGCTTTCTTGCCTATTTCATTCTGCCACGCTGGTACACTAGGCGTACTTGGCTGAGAGGGAACTTCTTTTTTCTTGGTTTTTACTACCGCTACCCGTTCTTTAGAGAAACTGGCAGAGTCCACAGGAGACTTAACTATAGATGGTTTAGGCTCAATTATTGCCGTATCTATTAAAGTACTCTCAACTTCTGCCTGCTTTTCAGGTAATACAGGTGTCTCCAGAACTTCATTTTCTGCCTCTTTCTTGTCATTATCATATAACATATCGGTTAAGAAATAAGCTGCCATAAGCCCTACTCCAGCAGCTGCGATTGATTTCAAAAAAATTAATGGCTTCTTTTTAGGCAAGATATTTCCATTTTTTTCCTCTGCCAGTGGAGAAAAAACATGAGATGATTCTTTTTTTGTATCCTCCAATATTTTAGCAGAAACATCTGCTTGCTTAAAACCTTCGCCTTTTATAGGAAGTGACAATGTAGTCTGACAATGAAGACCTAATTCCAGCCAACTCACAGTACCTAACATATCATAGCGGCTATAACGCATCAAAGCATCTACTTGATTTAAATTCTCTACACGAAAAGACGCAGGACTATTACCCATCATTGCAGGTAATAGGGTTTGCCGGTCTTCCAAGCGGTATTGCTCCAACAATTTCACAAATGGAGCATTATCTATCGGAGTTCCAGAAAACATTCCACTACGCATCCCGTAAAGAGTAAACGCATTCCATACAGAATCAAGTACTCCCAATCCTCCTTTCCCTTCGGCCAATTTCTTTTGTACAGGTATAAAAAGACATATCAACAATTGACCAGGCCTACTATCGGATGTGCATACAGATTCAGAGTGCAATGCATACAATGTATAACTTAATGCATGATAAATAATCCATGAAGAATTTTCCTTTACCAACATTGGAGAAAAAACCTGAAAGTTGTCAGGAATCTCACCTACCGACACCAAAGGTACAGCATCAAGCTTTTCTCCTTGTACCCCCCCATAAATGCTCAATCCGATATGACTTATTTGCTTCATACTATTTATTTTTGAAAATAAGACATTATTTTATTACGAACAGTCGATTTAGTAAGGCAATCGGCTTTTAATCCTGCATAATAAATATCAAACTGTTCACTCAGCCACGGAATATCTCTCAATGCAGAAATATATTCATTCTCATCCTCTTGCTTCTTCAAGACAACTTCAACTAAAGGCCAGGCTATATCATGGTCATCCTGCCCCATCGTACTTTCTTCTACCGCTTTTATCACATCCTGAAAAATCTCTACTGTAACCCGATAATTATCCAACTGGGTATACAACCGAGCAAGCTCTTTTTTCTTAAATTCATTATCAACCTGCTCCTTCAACACCTGTATCTGAGATTTCAGTTTGTCAACCTGCATCTCATCATAAGGAGCATTAACTGCACTCACGCCATTTTCATACAACAGACATTCTGCCAGCAATTGTTCAAGCTGGACATAAGCCTTCGCTACCTTTTCATCTTCTCTTACATATTTTTTATATTCTGTGAGCTCTTTCTGTAAATCTGTAACGCTGATTTCTGAATAAGACTTTTTCAACCATTTTCCGTCTACTTCTGTGGCCAGCTGAGACAGCCATTTTACTCTGAAATTTCTTAACTCATCCAAACTTCGCTGCAATTCTTCTCTCGCAATACGTTCATTTTCAGATTGTTCACGAAAATCATCTGCTTGTTGTCTGAGTTGTGCTGCCAACCGGGCGGTATCTCCTTTAAGAATTTCTATATCTTTTCTTAAAGAACTAATTTTATCTTTCAGTTTCTTAACATTAGAATTTTCTGCCTGCTCCTCCAATTCCTCATTCAGCTCCTGCAGCTTTCGCTCCAACTCTTCCTGTCTATCCAGAAGGCTACTATTCTCGCTCCGTAAACGGAAATTCTCCTTATAAGGATCTTCTTGTTCTACTTGCTGAGTATTTGAATTTTGTGCATACACAGGAAATGCAACCCACACAAGCATACAAAAACAATATTTTATTATATTCATAGCTCTTTCTTTAAATGTTCTGATTTATTGACTCTATCTTTAAAACTCACAAATGCAGTAGCTAATTCCGTCACTCCATAACGCTTTTGCTCCTGCATAAAACGTCTATAGGCCTGATTCAACAATTCCAGATTCTCATGAGTCGCTTCTACAGACTCAAAATGTCCGCAAATCTGAGCACTTAACCCTTTGTAGAAACGCGCTTGTTGTGGTTCTATTATTTTCTTCAATTTGGCTTCATCCAACGCCCCTTTAAATCCTGGAACATTCTCCATTTCTTTAAAAAGCGGATTCTGCCGTAAGTCACGAGCGATAGACAAAATCTGATTCTGGCTATTTACAAAAGGAGTCCATGTGCAATTCTGAACATTAAAACGAGGATAAATGTTATGTGGGTCCCCAGCAAACTGTCGGATGCGTCGATAAAGCTGCTCCAATTGCTCCACCCTTTTCACACGAGCATCATTTGCCAACTGCTCCTTTGACTTTAGGTATTTTACACCTTCCCACTGTTTCTGCAGTTCTTGTTCACTAAAAGATGTTTTATGCAGCGCTGCTACATAGGCATCACAAACGACATTAATTGAAGTCTCCCGGAGACAATTATTAACTGTATTATATCCTTCCATGGAAAACATTCCCATAGCTTTACTTTGGTCAATATCTTCTCGTTGAATCTGATAAGTTTCCAGACTCCAACCAGACTGAGAAGCCCAAGAATCCCGAATTTCATTACATTTCTCACCAACATCCACCAAATCCGTTTCAGCAAACGTATCTTCATTTCCTGAAACAGACTGAAACCAAGAGTTCCAGTTCATTGCAAGAAATATAGCTCCGACCAAAACCACAAATACCAATATAAGTTTTAATGCTTTCATATTATGTTATCTTGTTTTACCATTTTTTCTATTTTCACTATTTCACCGTTCAGAAAATCCACTTGTTCCCATGTAAAAGTAGGCAAATATGTATTCCTCAGTTTTTCCAGTTTCTTTCTCACAGTGCCTTTCTTACCATTTAAGTTTAATAAGCCCTCCACTGTATTCCGCTCTTTTGGGGTAAGATACTTCTTCCATCCCGGATGAGCACGGCAGACAACAATATCACCATCCACAACCAACCGCTGAAGTTCGATACGAGCGTTTTCTTTTGCGGCAGCTTGTTCAGCGGCAGCTTGTTCAGCGGCAGCTTGTTCAGCGGCAACTTGTTCAGCGGCAACTTGTTCAACAATCTCTTGACGGAGTGAATCATTCTCCCGATCCTTCTCTTCCGGTAAAGTTGTCACTGGCTCTTCTTTCGTTTCTGCTCCCACTTCTACAATAGAAGATTCTTCCGAACTGGACACGTTTTCTTTTCCTGAAAGATTTTGCCACAAGAAAGTACCGCCAACACCGCACAAAACACCTGTAAACCAACAAGCCCCCATTAATAGCCATAACCGCTTCCGTTTTGCCTGAACAGAAGAACCGGCAGTTAACGGGTCATTCACATAGCTATTCGAGTGATTATCAGATGTAACAGCAAGTTCTGTAGTTTGATTTAAAGGAATATTCCTATTGTTTGCATTTTTAGTCACATTCTGAACTGAGGTTCCCTTTATCGTAATCGTCAACACACGGGCAGAAGAATCGACGGAGGAAGAAGCAGACAGGTTGTAAACTCCCCATTGATTAGAAGTCAAAGTGACTGGAGCATAAACCTTTGAAACCGGCACATATACCTCATCCTTCCAATCCAACAGCATATCACTCAGTTTAATGCCCACCTTCTTCTCCTTAAGCAAAGCAAGAATCTCTGTCCTGGCCGTTTCAGAAAGGTTTATCCATCCCAATCGGACAAGGTATTTTATTTCTTTCTTTTTCAACTGACAATCAATACGTTCATGTTCTGCATCCAATCTGATAACAGAACCGTCCCCCTTCTGCAACTGCCCGTTCTTCGAACCCAGAAGTTCGCCCAAAGTAAATGAAACAGACTCATATTCATGAGTGGAGGTAGCCAAAGCACTGGCCGTATAGCTATCCTCCTCTCTTGACAAGGAAAAAGAAACCGATTTTCCATTCACCCAGACTTCATAATTTACCGGACGAGGTATCTCTAAACCGGCTAATTCAGGGGTTGCCAGGTTTTGGCAGGATGTTCCGATTTCTATATCCTTATACTTTCTGAATTCTGGATACTGCGTATCACGGAAGAAATCGTCCAACTTATCCGCTGCCACACAGACTATACCCGTCAGCCCTTGCGGATTCATAGAAACATAAGCAGTACGACCATCTGTCAGATCATCATTGTATCGTTTTACAATATCATCAAAAAGATCTTTCTTTACATCCACATTGACGAAACTATCTTTTCCATCCAGAGTTTCTTTCATATAAGTTGAACGGAATGTATTATAGACCTCCATCAAAAGTGAATACGGACTTTTTGTGGCCAACCGTTTCTTAGCAGGAATAGTTACCGCAATACTCAATATACCCGGGGTATCCACATCATAAGACGTAACTTTCCGATCAATGAGTTGATACAATACATACTCAGGGGTTTGTTTGATGACAAAAGAAGGTTTCTCACTGATAAGAGTAACACGGTCCATATTCTCTCCTTCACCTCCATCCAATACTCCTACTATAACTAAAGCTGCAAATCCGGCCTTTCGTTCCTTTGTACCAGCAATGCGAAGTGCTATTTGTGATTTCATATTCTTCAATTATTAATTAATAGCTTCTTTAAATCTATCCCACCAAGTTTTTTCTTTTGTACCTCCAGTGATTGTACGTATCGTATTAATAATCTGCAAGGTTTCAGAACTATCAAAGCTAAAAATATCACCTAAATAAAATTGGCCTAATGAAAAAGTAAAAGCAAACGGACGATATCCCGTAGAATAATTAATCCGCTTGGTTTGGCGACAATAATTTTTCAATTGTTCTATAGGTCCTCCATAAGTTGAAAGTAACAAGTTACGAGCATTTTCTCTTCGTGCCTGCTTATCGCCCAACATATCTGCCTTAGTCACCACAAAATGAATCGCATCTACCCGACTCATGATTTCTTGGTTCTCTCGAAGTTCAAATAAACTGACAAATTTATTCAGTATATCCAACTGAGAAATATATCGCTTCCGAATGCGCTCATCTATTACATTGCCATCCGCATCTTTTACCTGCTCTACATATTCTACCTTCACCTTTTCTTTGGTAGAATCTACAATAATAAAAAAGACCTTTCTATTCTGATTTTGTAATAAATTGGTAGCTCCAGTCCCCATATTAGCAAGCTGTACTTCTTTTCCATCTGCAATTCGAAGAGCAAATTCTTCGCCTGACATTTCTACTAGATTAATTCTATGTGTCAAGACATTTCCGCGCTTTGTTTCTTCGTTTATCTGCCCGTTGATAGTCGTCACAAATTTTCCAAAAGTTCGTCCCGGAGTAATACCGGCATTTACATATTGCTGAAGGGCAGAAGCATAAGGTCCTCCTTGTGCTTTCATGTTTAAACTATACCCTTGACCATTTGCCCCTGTTAAACCCATCAACAAACAAGTTTTTCCTGTACCTGGGGTACCAAATAAATAAATATCCGTACATCCATCAATTGCCCGAATATTAGGATCTTCTATCTGATACTCCTGAATATTAGGGAACAAGTCACGTTCCAATTCTGTCAAAACAGTCCAACTTTCATCAGTCATCAATCCCTCATCCTTTAACTGCCAATCCGTAAAGATATTTGCATCTATCAATCGTAATACTATATCTTTACCATATTCAGAAGGATTCTGTTTCATTCTTTCCAATTCTTCTTCACGTAACTGATAATAAAGTGCATTGACTTCATTAATAAATGTTACATCTGGATGATTATCTCGAAAATCATCCACTGCAAAAAGTTTATCAATACGCTCTATATAAGGTTGATGCTTAATCTTATCCCATTCTGCATAACTATTAATCGCACTCCGCGCTTCTGATGCATATCTTCCTTCAGGCCAATCAGACAAATAACGATTCAAAGTCGTAGTAGAAAGTGCATTTTTCGTATTAATCCACATCAAATCATCCAACTCATCCAAATGTACACTATTGGGATATCGCATCTTATAATTCAATAGCGCATTATAATTTCCTCGATCTAATGTCTCCCAGTCTCTTCTTTCCTTCTCCTCTGCTTGCCTTTTTCCTTGTTCAACCAAAGCCTCATTCATTTCAACCTGCAACCTATTTACTAAAGCCTGTGCCTCTTTTACCTTTGGACCTTGAGGATACTTCTGAAGATAAGACATAACCAAACGTTGTAATGCCTGAATCTTCTCTGGAGTGTCATGTGAAGCACTGCTTATATCATCCCACAATTGGGTTTCATGAGGGTCTCTTCCAGCCTCAGCCAGCTGCATATATAACACATCACTGATATAATCTTTAAAATCCTCTACACTCAGATCCTCATATGTTTTCAATAGTTCCAATAATTTCTGAAGTTCAATAGCAGGCTGCCTTTTTATCTGATTCAGCAATAACTGCTTATTTGCATTTAATAATGGCATATAAATTCTATTTTTTAATTATTCGATAAGAAAATTATTCACAATATTTAAAGAGACAAGCCACCTGTCTGGCGATTTGACCTTGGCCCAACATAACTACTGCGTGAAGCAACCAAATAGTTCAATAGAATCATTCCGTTCAGCACCACATACAATATCCACCCCAGCGCCGTACTGCCTTCAGCTTTACGCAATTCCTTGGCAAAAGTTGCATCAGGTTTCGTTCCCAAATCAAATTTAGCATATCCATCCAAGCGATACGGATGAAGCCCACCACCACCAATCACCGGAATCAACCGGTTGTTCTCTTGGTATTTCAAGATTTTTTTCTGCACAGAAGTCCATGCCGAGTTTTCCTTTTCTTCCAAATCTGCAGCCAGCGAAGCCACCTGCATAAAATTCCAGCGGTCTACACGGCTTTCTATTTCCAACAACTGCTTATCTTTAGGCAAAGCCACTATCTTTGAGGCTTTAGCCGCCCAGCTATTAATGTCGGAACCGATACCTTCCACATATTCAGACAAATCGTCTTTTACCGTCCGTTGCTGACCAGAAGCAAGATAGTTCTGCAACTGCTCCACCGCATCCGTCAGATATTTTTTCTGCTGGTGCTCATAATTCTGATAAAGTGTCTTAATGGCTTTCACCTCATTACGAGCTTTCTCCTGCAGGTTCTCTTTCTGTGATACCACATAAAAGAAACGTTGAAAAGGGGCAGCAAAAAGTATGGCTACAACCACATATACCAACAAACAGGTCCATTCCACATATCGCCAGCTTTTCACATCATTTTCTGCACCTTTGGCCTTGATGCTCATAAACAGCAAAAAACCTAACACCACAATAAATGCAAAAGCCCCCAATATAGCTATGCCTGGCTTTCCATCAGATGAATGTAAAAGAATTCCAAAGAACGTTACAACCCCTAAACCAGCAAGCCCTGTAAGGGCAATAAGATTGGCAATCGTAATTCTGCCTTTTTTTTCCTGTGACATATTATTTTTATTTTAATGATTTCTATCAGTTTACTTTTTCTAATTGAAAGGTATATCTCTCTTTTCCATTACGCTGCGCAGAAGTCTCTAAAAGACGATCTTTATTAGGCCGACAAATAAAATCATCTTCATTTACAGTATCTCCATCACTACTTATCGCCTTTCCATGCTGTATGATTTTCAACCGATCTTTTCCCCACACAACAGAAATCGGTGCCTGATAAATACGCTTAGACTGAATGGCATGATATTCCAAAGTACCTCCTGAAGTAGATGAAAAGATAAAATAAGCCCATATTTCATCTAACTTCTTTTTTGTATCTTCTTCCACCAAATCAATCTCATACGTACTTCTCCATTTGCCCAGTAACTTATTATGATCTTTCATCAAGTCATCAAAGTTCAGCAAGTCACCCCCCGTTGCATCCAACGCATCTTTTATTTGAATAGTAGGCCCAATACGGTGCTTAGTATCGGTTTGCTTAGCTGTTAAAGTAAGTATCTTGATTACTTGTTCAGTTGTCAGATTCCGATTTTTACTTTTCAATAATGCCACTGCTCCTGTCACCACTGGAGCTGCCATAGAAGTCCCACTCATTTCCTGTAACCCGTCCTTCACAGACACGACATCACCCATGGCCTGCCATATCGGTGTACACCGCCTATCGGTCGCACTCCATAAATTTACTCCAGGAGCAGCAACCGTACTATAATCCAGCCCAACCTCAGGCACTTTTCCGAAATTACTGAATTTAGCCATCTGCCCTTTTCCATCCACTGCTTCCACTTTTATAATATGCGAGCTTCTGTTCTTGGAATCCAGCCCCATCAAAATAGTCTGATTTCCAGCTGATGTACAAAGTACACAGAGATGGTCGTTCGCAATCTGTGCTACATATTCCCACAAAGCTTCCCCTCGTTTCTTTGATGAAACAGCAGCTTTAACTTGTTCTCCCAATGGTATTTCAGATACCTCTTTAGGGAAATTAGCTCCTATAGAAAAATTCACGACATCCGCACCTTGGTATACTGCATATAAAATACCTTCTACAATTGTAGCTGTAGTCAACTGACTACCCAAAGCTATCGGAATCCATGTGCATTCTGGAGCAATACCAGAGCAGCCTAATGCATTGTTCTGACAACCTATCGCAATTCCTGCCACATGAGATCCATGACAATAAGATGCCAGTTCTCCTTCGTCCCTTGGTGCCCACAGAGGAGGCAAAACATTACGGGTCTTTGATGGAATATGTATCGGGTTTACATAACGTTCACCAATTTCAGGGTGCGTAAGGTCAAAATAACTATCTACAATTCCAACTTTCACATCTTTGTTTCCACGAGTAATATCCCATGCTTCATATGCTTGAATTAGTTTGAAATATTCATCATACTTAGGTACAGAAAAACCTGAGTCTGAGGGTCGTCCACATTCTTCTAAAATCTCATTGGTGGCCACTCGAAAATCAATATCTCTAATCCGCTGTGGAAGCTCATCTGCCACCACCAATAAACGATCCTGAGGTACAAGCAACAACATCATTCCCGACAAGGGATTATAATACAAGATATCATATCCATTTCCTGGATAATATTGCTTGAACTGACGAGCAAATGAAGCCATGTCCTGCTTAATATCCTTCGAATTGAACAGCACTGTTAGCTGATCGCATACAATTTGCCCTATAGAATCTTCTGGATTCGTAATAATACGAGTAGTATCTACCGGAGGAATAAAATTATCATTCGGATCTGGCAACTCTGGTACTCCCGGAATGCTATCCACCCATTCCCTTACTTCCAGACTATCTTTCAATAACGGCGGCAAATTGCGATAAGGTTCAGTAAAGCACTCTTCTACTCTCTTCTCCTTATTGTAATCCATTAGTACCGCAAAAAGAAGACAGAATCCAATAATACCTCCCAAAAAGAGCAGAAATCTCCACATATATCCTACTATACCCCATGGCCTCCAGAAAGGTACACGAGAGTTTTTCCCCTGATTCATAGACTCATTTTCTCCCATTTTTATTTCATTTTAATTGCATCAAGCAGTTTCTTTAGTTTCTCGTTAGCTTCCCTGTCAAAATCAGGAGCCTGAATATGAGCAATAAAAGCTACAAACATAAATTCCAGCCAACTATTATAGTTTGCAATATACGAAGGAGTATAACGATCTGCAGAAGACAAAATATCATTGAACACCTCCGTCATCTCCTCCTCATCAAAATACTCCTTCCGCTCCTTATCTATCCAATCAAAACAAGGGAGTAGAAAATCGTGGGCAATATTACGGGCGCTCTGCCGTTGTATTTCCGGCAAGTAACGGTATCCCCAGTCTATGACAAAATCACTGATGGTAGTTGCAATCATGTCTGCCACCAAATCTTCATTGATACTACCTAGATTCAACACATCTACATAATCAGCAATTTCTGCCTCCAGACGCTCTGCCAGCTGAAGATGCTGCGCGGTAGCCAGAAGACAGTTGACCAAATTAGTCATCACAACATCATCTACAAGTCCGTCACCAGAAAATGCCCCCATAAACTGCATGCCAGAAATCCTCTTTTGCCACAAAAGCATCATATCATGAGCTATGACTGCCGAATTCTTTCGTTTCAGAGTTTCCCCTTGGAAAAGTTTTCCCACATCAATCTGTCGTACTCGAAGATATTCTAATGCTTCATTCTGATCCATAAAACGATAGATACTAATAAAACGTTCCCATTTCTCTTCCTCTTTGGAACAACCTTCAAAATTGCCACAACGTTTGCGAATCAGTTCATAGTCCTTAATAGATAAAGAATCGTTCACAGTAGAAGTTAGTTCTGGAATCAAACGGTGTATTTCCTTGAAACTTTCAGCCTCAGTTAGTTGTAAAGCTTGTATCAGATGCCCGAAATACTCCGGATGAGACTGACAGGTAAACTCCATTTCCCGAAAAATACCGTTCGCCTTGCTGATATTGCTTTTCAACAACTCGTCCGTATTGGTAGATACATAATAATTATCCAAAATACGATAACAATTAGCACAGATACTTCTTAATTGTTCCGAAATCTGTTTCTCTCTAATTGACTGGATTTTCCCAGCCACTTTGGACAACTGCTCAATGATATACAACGAACCATCATTTCCGATGGACGCCGACACATCCCACGACAATCCGGCATCCTCAAAGAAATTATATGTCTTATTACTTTCTATAAACGTGTTTCTCATTCGCTCATAGTATTCTCTGTCAATACTCATCTCCAGTTCCTTGCATTTCCCTTCGTTCTCCCTCTGTTCGTATACATCTTGGGGAGTCTCCTGTTCATTGGCTTTCTTTTTATCCTCTTTCTGCTTGTATATATCTTTGGAGAACTTAAAATCACGCAGCATGTAACCATTCCGGAAAGGCTGATTTTTTCCGGTCCACTGACTGACCCATTCCACATCTTTCTTGCGGAAACAATCCTGTTCCAACATCTCAAAACGCCCTTTCCATCGATCAGAAATAGCATTTTCCTTGTCACCTACCGTACTGTTATCAGATGGCTTAAGGTCTTTGTTAAACATCGTACCGATATAAAAAAGTGGAGGAACTTCTGTTTTCTGCAGGAATTCCGCCCGCTTCTCCGGCGTATTTCCCACACATTCCATCACCCATTCGTTCAGCAACCGCCACATCTGCTTAGCATCCAGATTAGCATTGTGATGGCAATACAGCAGAATATTTATTAATTTCTCTTCCGTATACTTATTAAATAGATAAGCTACCTTTCCTCTTAAGAAGCTTTCCATCACATTCTCTCTTTTTTCTTTTGTCAGCAGAGCCAGCAAAGCCTCATTCCTTGAACGGGCACCAGGGAAGTCCAGTAAATCATTTTCCTCCAGCACCGTAGCAGTCACTCCGTCTTCCGGCAACTTGTTACGATTCTCCTCCTGAATATCTCTTGTATCATACTTTCCCTTACTATTTACAAAGTCTTTACCAATATGAATCACCACTTCTGCACAGACCGTACATAATTCACTCTTTGTAAACACTCCCAAGTTACGCATTTGTTTCTCCTCTTTCAAGTAAACAGCGGTCGTATGCCGACTCGATGCCTCCTGCCCCAATTGCATCAGACAAGACACACTCATAATCGTATCGTCTTTCTTACCCCCATGAACAACAGCCTCTATGGGAAGATAGACGTATTCACTGAATTCCAACCTCCGAAGGATATCCAGACACTGACTAAACAAATCCGTAAACTCCTGCTTGTCATGCCATAAAAGAGAAAAGACTGCCGTATAGTCCGTTAGCGGAATTCGATCAACTATCAAAGCCAACCGATCAAATAAAATAGAATTTCCCAAAGTCTCAGACTTACAATGTTTCCGCAGATACCATTTAATATCAAGTAAATCATCCGCCGTCACGACCGCATACTTACATACCGGAGCTTCCGCATATTTTTCATAAATCTGTTCACACTTTTCTTTCAGTTCTTCCTCTCCATAAGTAGTCTGGTCTCGAAAGTCGTTGAAGTAAGTATCACAGATAATCAGTATAATGTCATGCACGTCCAGCGAACGAAAACGGATAGGATAATCCACATCGTATTCTCCCTCATGATTATGATAAGAAGAAAATCGAGTTACCACCCCCGTAGACTCTTTTCCATCTCCAATCGGATTGATTTCATCCACAAAATTATATTGCCGTCCCCCTGCATCTACCATGAAAGGATTTCCATTATCCTGCAAAATACAATTCATAAGATATGACTTTCCCACCTGGCTCTGCCCAAAAGCCGCAATACCCGGATTATTCCGCTTTGCCTTACGCAAAATACGCAATTTCCTCCGCTCTTCCATCAACTGCAGAAAACGCTGTTCATAGTGTTCCGGATGATATTCCTTAATCCAACTGAGACTCTTGTTGATATTCTCTATCTGTGTGTATATATCTGAAGACATAGTATTCCTTATTTTATATTATGTGACATTCCGTTTGTTTTTTGCTGTATTTTCAATGTAAAAGCTCCCTGATCCATCCAGAAAGTGCCTTCATTTGCCAATGTTTGTAGACGAATCTCCACATCTTTCAAAGAAACAGCTTCACCTTGCATATCTGTCACATCTTCCAGTGTAACCCATTCACGATCTTCGTGATAGTTACGCTGTAACATGATATTCAACTGAGGGATACTGCTATGATTGTAAATGGCATACAGCGGACGAGCCTGATATTTAGGTGCATTGAATTGCTTGCATCCTATATAATAAGGGAAAGATGATACTCCCTTCAAAGTCACAGTACCATTCTCCGGTGTTAGGAACGGATTACGCACTTCCTGCAACGCCTCATCGTATTCCCCTAGATAACAAGCAGTAGACTTCATGATTTTAGACAACATGGAAAAATCAAGAACCAAACCGTGGAACCCTACCGTACTGGCCAGATAACCTACTTCGGCCCCTACTGCCACCACAGCCTTCTGACTTTCCTGAAAATATCCTTCTTCGGTAGCCAGTGGGAACCAGCGCCCTACCCTATATTGGTTCAGAAGTACCAGACGGTTCGGCATGATAGGAATATATTTTAAAAACAGTTCCGTAAGCGGTTCCAAATTAGTCGGACGACCAGAAAGTACCAAAATATCACAATGGTGAGTGTACATCACTACTGAAAGAGCCTTAACCAAAGGTTCCATTGTATCTTTTACGATACGTCCCACAATTTCCGGGTCGTAACGCCAAGTCAACTCCTCAAAACGAAAACCAAAATGATACGCAAAATGATCGAGCAGGTAAGCAGCCGGTTTCTCTTTCGGGAACAATTCATCATAGCTATACAATTTGGAGGGCCGCCCTTGTTTCAGTAATTCCAAAAAGAATTGCGCCATAGGATGACTCACTTGTGTACAGAAGTCTAAACGGCAGTTTACATCCTTTACACTATGCTTTGAAGTCTTCTTTGCAAAAAAATGATGCATCAGTTCTTGTGTCAGATGCGATTTCAAGCGGATAGTATCCTCTTCCGTCATAGCATAACGAATAGCCTCCACAGCATTGCGATATTCCGGAGTATCAGACACACGAGGAATCTTCAACAATTCATCCGGTGACATGGATTGAATACGCGCAGACAACGCGCTTCCGATACTCCCCTGTGAAGGCTGCCTGTAATCCGGTCCTTCCAGAATAATATCCCGAATCAAATTATACAAAATATCGTCACCCGCAGAATAGAAACTATCATAATATAAAGGTATAGGAGTCACACTTCCCATGCCTTTCTGACCATATGCTGTAATCATTACATCCGATGTACCAGCTCCGATATCAATCGTACCAATGGTCAACGTATTTCCTTCAAATCCCATATCTGCTACCTCTTTCCGATAATGCCCTTTCAACTGGAAGAATCGGTCGATACGTCCTCCATACCGTTGTGCCAGTTCTGCATAAAGATATACCAACTGACTAGCAAAAGCTTCATCATACAACCATCCTCGCTTTTCCTGTACTTCTACATCATCAGAAGAATGTATTCTTTCTGGGTCAGGAGTAATAGTGATTTTCGGTAATGAAGGTGTAAGTCTTTGGAACAGATGAGCCGCTTGTTGTGCTGCACGACGCAAAGCATATTGTTCGAGCAAAGGCATAGCAGTAGGACAAGTTACAACAATGTTACGCAAATAGCGACTACAATCCGTATCTCCATGCATATCGCGGAACTTGCTAGAATTAATGTAACAATAAGCCTGTTGCATCATTTCAATCATAACAAAGGTCATCAATGACTGCCTACTGTAATGACAATCCATAGCTCCATCACCCAAAGAAAACAAATCTATCTCTTTTGGATTCTCCAAATACGTTCCATCATTATCGAAATGATCAGTAAAACCTTCAATAAAAATTTGCGGGCTCACTTTCAATGTGGTAGAGTCGTCATCTGTTACCATCAACTCCCAACGATGTTCGTACATCCGATCATCCCACAAATAACGCTTGGGGGAAGAACAATGAGTAGAACGGTCACTCAAACCATAGTTTTCCATAGAACGATAAACCAAATGTCTAGCCTCTTCACCTACCCTAACCAATGAATGCCACTGGAAAAGATTTTTATCAAATGTAATATCACCTCCAAAATCAGCACGGCGAAACACTATACGCATATCAAATGCATTCTCGTATGTTCTCCATGGTTCCGAAAGATCTCTCAAACGAAGCATACGAGCTTTAGTAAAATCTCCCCGCTCAAATAGTACAGCACACGTTCGACTATTACCAATATCTACAGACATATCTACTGGAATACACTTGTCAGGTTTATGATACAATGTTATGGTAGGAGCCGCCCCCGATAAACGAAGAAAATTAATCACATAAATATAATAAGCTAAAAATTTATATTTATGTGGCACATCTTCCCTTAAATCAATACCTAGTAATGAAACTAAATAGTCACCAACAGGAGCTTCATTCTGTCCGTCAGGAATATTTAAGAAACTACCAAACAACAAGTCCACTCGATTACAAAGGGTATAGGTCTTGCTTTCCCCGCTTCCTGCCAAAAAAGCAGGTCGTAACACCCCCTCTCCCATATCCATCGCTAAACGTGTGTCAAAAGCCCATACTAAACGATAGCGCTGAAGACCATTTTTCTGCCGCTCTCCCACAGCATCAATGCGCACCCGGCACCATCCATTAGGATATCCCGTACTCTGTCCACTGATTTCTTCTTCATACATCGGCATAGGAAGCCATTTCCCCAACAAAAGTTCAAAGCCGGTTTTTATATTTTGTTCTTGTTTTACTCGAAAAGAAGACAACGAATTAACACTCATCAATTCTGAACTTCCAGAAGAATAATTTTCTACCAATGCCATAACTGCATCCTTTTTTATACGAGGAACCCCTCCTTCATCCAGTTGCACTATTCCATTGGAACTCTCTTCCAGCAAATTATTATCTTTCAGGTAATTCACCGGAACATATTGCCCATCTCTGACAGCACACACATCTACTCGAATGCGTCCGCCATTAAGATAATCCACCGACTCTAAGAAAGTGTATTTCAGGGTTTTTCCATTTGATAAAAGCAAAGGTTCTTCTGGATTAAAAGCCACCTCACAAGTCTTAAAATGCAGACCAGAATTGGCAATCAGGCTGTTAGCTATATGTTTATCCATTATTCCGAATATTTTAAGGTTTACTCATCAAATAAAGTTTATAAAAATTATCAGTTTATCTGAATAATTAAGAATCTTGATACACTCCAAAAAGCTTTCATATCCAAGATATGTAACACATTGCCTCCATTCTCTCCCGGTTTTATTTCATAACTTCCTTTCGGCATAGGACTCAAAATTTTCACTTTTTCTGGCAAGTCTATCCTTTCTGTTATCCGAATATCCACACACTGAAAAAGATTTAAGTCTATTCTTGAATAATCCACCTTTGATTTTTTAAGAAATCCTCCTGTCAACAGGCCAACACTTTTCAATTCTTTCTTACTAGCAATCTTTATATAACCTTTGTTTAACTTATCTGCCTGCTGCTGTATTGTTTCGTTTTGTTCAGATATCGTTTGCATCTGTTCTTCCTGCACTTCCTGCATTTGTTGCATTTGCCCAGTAAGTTCAAACATACTCTTCCGGTTATTTTCCAAATCTATTCTCAATTTTTCTATTTCACGTTCTTTCTCATCTACTTGACGACGAAGTGCAGAAATGATAATACGAAGATTTTGCGCATCTTTATTCCCCACATCCAGTTTTTGTTCTAGAATAGCAATCCTCTCTCTATGGCGCGACAGCAAATCTCTTACATGATTTAGTTGATGCTTCATCATTTGACGATTTAACCCTCTCCTTTCCGCACCTGCAGAATAAGCCTGTAACTCATGCTCTTCAATCGAAATACTATCCAATCCTCCCGCAATAATCGAAAGATACTGCTGTAAATCTTTATAATCCATTCGTGCTTGGGCATTAACATTTTCTAAAGAGTCAATCATATGCCTTTGCGCACGTTCTGTAGCACTTTCCCCACATGCAGTAAAAACAATCGTTAATCCTATTAACAATACAACAAAGGAAAACAAATACAAGCTATTTTTCCGGTTCATATAAATCTATTTACAAACTCACAAAAAAGCGCATCCAAAGTTATTATCTGTCTCTAGGTATCGCCAAACACCCACTGCACAAATAAACCACTTTGTCTGCGCCCGATATTATACGAACAAGTATACCCTTGATATTAAAGATACCAAGGGTTGTTTAATCAAATAATAAAAGGGCTAACAAACGGAGTTTTTCTTATGCAGTCTTTTAAAATTGGCGATTTTAGAGACAAGAACAACCTACGCTCGTTAACTTAAAGCATATAAATCCAAGAAAGACATTTAGCCTTCTTTGCAAAGTTAGACAATGTATGGAACTTTACAAATGTTTCTACACATTTATCTAATTTTCCATTTCAAATTCTGCTATTCCATAGTAAGCGCTATGAAAAAATAAAAAAATGACCATCCTGTGCAGTCATAATTTGGCGATTTTGAGACAGTTGGACAGTCATTTCCCCATAAAATCTTTCTTCATTTTGGGATGTTAAATATCACAATTTTATTAATATTTTACAAGCACAGGAAAACACATAAACAGATAAGCGGTTAAAAACATTGATTAAACGGTCAAAAAAACATACTATCCATAGCAATTTAACAATTCACACTATTCCATTAATAAAATTCTTATCAAAAAAGCAACAAGAACAAATATTATCCGTATATTAGCTTAAAATAAAATCTAACTCTTATGAAAAAAATGCTATTTAAAACAAGACCATCCAGCACTTCTCTGTTTTTCAGGTATCACCAATCGTCTTTAAAAAAAATATTCTCCTTATGTATAGGAATGTTTTCTATCGGCCTGCACGCTGCTGATACTGTATTTGTCAAAACTCCACAAGTTCCTATATTGATAGAAAGACATGATAATGTCTTGGCTTATCTGCGTCTCGATGCCAAAGAAACAAAGACCCTTGACAATGTCACTATCTCCTTCGACAAGAACGTACCTTTGTCACAAATCAAAGCTATTAAATTGTATTATGGAGGAACAGAAGCCCCTCAAGACAGAGGAAAAAAACGCTTTGCTCCCGTAGAATACATTTCCAGCAACAATCCGGGGCAAACCCTTTCTGCTAATCCGTCTTATTCTATAAAAAAAGCAGAAGCAACACCTAAAAGCAATACCTTGACACTAGAAGGAAAACAGAACCTCTTTCCTGGATATAATTTCTTCTGGATCAGTATCGAAATGCAACCAACAGCTTCACTACACACAAAAATCTATGCAGAAGTAACTCAGGTAAAAGGTGATGGAAAAATTATCCCCACAAAAAATGCGACTGAACAGAAAATCGTACAAAGAATGGCAGTAGGAGTCCGTCATGCTGGTGATGACGGTTCAGCCGCTTTCCGTATTCCAGGACTAGTGACTACAAATAAAGGTACTCTTTTGGGAGTATACGATGTGCGTTACAACAACAGTGTGGATTTGCAAGAGCATATCGACATAGGTCTCAGCCGCAGTACAGATGGCGGAAAGACATGGGAGAAAATGCGTTTACCCATTTCATTTAAAGAATACGGAGGATTACCTGCAGCTCAAAATGGTGTAGGCGACCCTTCTATCTTGGTAGACACCAAGACCAACACTGTATGGATTGTGGCAGCATGGACACACGGAATGGGTAACCAAAGAGCATGGTGGAGCTCACATCAGGGAATGGACCTGAACCATACCGCTCAATTAGTACTTGCCAAAAGTACAGATGATGGAAAAACCTGGTCTGAACCGATCAATATCACAGAACAGGTGAAGCTTCCGGAATGGTATTTCTTATTACAAGGACCGGGACGAGGCATCACAATGGAAGATGGTACATTAGTATTCCCCATTCAGTTTATCGATAAAACCCGAATCCCCAATGCGGGTATCATGTATAGCAAAGACCGTGGAGAAACATGGACCATACACCACCATGCACGTACTAATACCACAGAGGCACAAGTGGCAGAGCTTGAGCCGGGCACTTTAATGCTGAACATGAGAGATAACCGAGGAGGAAGCCGGGCCATTTATACCACACAAGATTTAGGTAAGACTTGGAAGGAACACGAATCATCCCGTACTGCTTTGATAGAGCCCGTATGTATGGCCAGTCTGATCAGTGTAAAAGCGAAAGACAATGTATTGGGTCAAGACCTTTTAATTTTCTCCAACCCCAATTCTACAAATGCCCGTAAAGACATGACGATTAAAATCAGCATGGATGGAGGAAATACCTGGAGTCCGGAACATCAGCTTCTGTTAGATGAAGGATACAATTGGGGATATTCCTGCCTGACAATGATTGATAAAGAAACTATCGGTATTTTGTATGAAAGCAGTGTAGCTCACATGACTTTCCAAAGCATTAAACTGAAAGATATTGTGAAATAATAATTATCCTGATACAAATGGATCAAAAAAGACTGTTGCTAAGCTTTATTAGTGACAGTCTTTCTTTCATTCCCCACGTAATAAATCCTATTTCAAAAAAATACCCGCAAAGTCATACGGCTTTTTACAGAAAACCAAATCAAACAGTTGACTAGCAACCTGAAATTTCGTATTTTTGCCCAATCAATTGAAATTACGTAATTTTATCAAGATGAATCAAGAATTCGAGCTTATCGCCAAGACCTTCCAGGGACTG
>ENA-UEQH01000326-UEQH01000326.1-human-gut-metagenome-genome-assembly--contig:-NODE-326-length-28555-cov-33.589613_pt1 | contig 28555 bp, 20 predicted proteins | sample MGYA00242945_ERZ507943 | MGnify/ENA primary metagenome ERZ507943 (study PRJEB26167, sample SAMN06115418) | human gut metagenome | host: Homo sapiens | place: China:Hubei | collected 2015-03-06... | reverse complement strand
GCCTGTCTCGAAATCAGAAACTGCCGGTTCGCACGGAAAAATGTCTGCGGATTCAGCACCTCCGTCAGCTCATCCAGCGTCTGCGGAAAAACCATCTCCTTCAGCTCCTTGTCTACAGCCTTAACCGTACCATCGGCTATGTAGAAATACAAGATTGTATCCACCGATACCGGAAGCAGCCGGTCGCCCTTGACCGGAATCAGGAAATGAGTCTTATACGTCTTTTCCTGACGAAGCTCCTGCACAATACGCCGGTAATCGAACTCCACGTTTCCTCCGGAAGTTTTTCTCAACAACGCCAGTTTATCCAAAGCCCTCTGCAAATCCGTCTTATTGATAGGCTTCAGCAAATAGTCCACACTGTTCACCTTAAAAGCCCGCAAGGCATATTCATCGTAAGCCGTCGTAAAGATGACCGGACAGGCTATCTCCACATGCTCGAACAATTCGAATGCCGAACCGTCCGCCAGATGAATATCCAGAAACAGCAAGTCCGGCACCGGATGCTCCTCCAGCCATTCCAGCGTATCCGCCACACTATCCACTTCTCCGGCCACCTCAATATCCGCATCAATCTCAGCCAATACAGCCTTCAGGTTGCGCAAGGCAGCCTTTTCATCTTCTACAATCAAAGCTTTCATATTAACGGCAGTTTTACAATAAAACATTTCTGTTCTTCTTTCACCTCGATACTTTCATGAAACAGCAACTGATAACGTTTCGCCAGATTATCCAGTCCCACTCCCGTTCCGGTAGTCCGCACACGTTTGGGCTGCAGCAAATTGCTGACCACCAGCCAGCCATCTTTAGCCACGATATGCACGGTAAACGGATGACGGTTACTTATCTCGTTATGCTTCACCGCATTCTCTATCAACAACTGCACTCCCATAGGCGGCAACATCTTAGACAACATCTCCGGCTCGATACACATTTCGAATGAAAGATTGTCCTCATAGCGCATTTGCAACAGGTAAATATACGATTTAACAAAATCCATTTCCTCCTGTAGCGTAACCGCATGCATTTCATTATCCTGCAAGGTATAACGCAGTACTCTCGAAAGCTCCTGCAAGTAATTCTGAGCCTTATCCGGCGACTCACGAATCAAGGACGAAAGCGTATTCAGCGAATTGAACAGCATGTGCGGATTCAGCTGGTTTTTCAGTGTCTCGTATTGATTCAGCAAATTTTCGGTCCGCAACTGCTGATTCTCCAGCAACACCATCCTGCTTTTACGACTCAGATACATCAGATAACTGCTACCCGTCACAATACACGATATCAGGAAATCCCTCAGCGGATGCAAGTAATGATGCAGCATAGCATCAATGGCCGGTATGTCAAAATACTGGTGACATAGCACGAAGCCCTTCCCCAGCAAATTACTGCCCACCCACGTCAGCACAAACGAAGCCACAACCTTCTTCCAGCCGATAACAACCAGCTCGTTGCAAAAATGAAACAACCGCTCGTTCACAAAAAACAGCAACAGCAACGACACATACGTAAAAAACACTTCATTCCACACATCTCCCCAGTGCATACCCGGGAAAACGGGCTCTGCATCCGACAAGCTGAACAAAGCAATCAACTCAGGGAAATGCGTCAAGAATGCCACCATGACAGAGATGGCATTCACAATCCACACATATTTATTCAATAAAATCTTGCTCATGCTGCAAATTTACTGATTTGCGCGCACTTTCGCACTGACATACATGCCCGGACGGAACTGAGCATCTGCTTTTTTAACACGTGCATACACTTTGATGGAACGATTGGCACTGTCCACCATCTGGTCTACCGAAACCAATACCGCTTCGAACACCTGCCCGTCCATACCGTTCACCCGGAACTCCAACTCCGCACCGGTTTGCAGTTTTTCCAAATCCTTTTCGTATGCAGTAAGCTGCAGCATCGGTGCCTGCTTATTGATGACATCACACACCGGCTCGCCCACATTAAAATACTTGCCTACATTCAGATTCATATTCGTAACATAACCATCCAGCGGAGAAAGTACTTCCAGATAAGGCTGTATCCCCTTCTTCTTCAAATCGGCAGCCCGCACACCCAGTATTTCCAATTCGGCAGCACAAGCCTCCAGTCTGCTCTTTGCCGACAAATAATCAGCCTCGCTCTGCTGGAATTTCTTTTCTGAGGCAGCTTCCTGCTGCACCAGCTTCTGCTGACGCAAATACTCTTTTTCAAGAAAGGCAGTCTGTGCAGAAGCATCCAGATAATCCTGCTGCAAACGGATAAACTCCGGATTGCGCAAGGTAGCAATCACCTGCCCTTTACGGACATAAGCCCCCGGCAGCAGCGAAGTACTCTGGATAGCTCCTCCCATGCTCAAAGTCACGGTAGCATGCTGCTGCGGTGGAATCATCAAGACACCATTGTAAGTCGCAGCATTTGCCTTGTTTGTCGCACCCGAGACACCATCCACTTGCACCGAGTCGGTTACTGTTTGTGCCACCTCTTCGCGAACCGGCTCTTCCACTACATCCGCCGTTTTTTCTTTTTCAGTACAAGCCGCAAATACCAGCAGCAAGCACCCCAACATCCATTTTTTATTCATATTCCTGATTTATCTGTTTCTATAATTATTCCGTATACAATTCCAGTTCCAACAAAGAAATATTATAAGCATATACCGCCTCAATATATCCCTTCCGGATATCACGCGCCGCATTCAGACTCTGTACCAGTCCAGCAATATCCACCTCACTCTCTTCATATTTCAGCAAGGCACTCCGATGGAGTTCACGGGCCTCATTCAGCGCCGCCTTTTCATAATAATCCAGTCCTTCACGCTGCATACGCGCCTGTCTTTGCAACTCCTCCACCTTATTTTTCAGCTTAAAGCGATTGTCATCCGCCTCCCATTCCGCTATCCGTAACGCAATCTTTGCCTGCTTGCTACGACTCTGCTGCGGAAAGAAAAACAGCGGAAACGATACTCCTACAGTCCAGGCATTCAAGTTACTCAACGGAGCAATTTTCTGCCGCGTATACCCTACTGAAAACTCCGGGAAAAACTTGCTGCGTTCCACCTGCAGCAGATTCTTTTTTTCCTGCACCTGAGCCGCAAAATAATTCAGATGATCCTGCGAAAGGAGTACCTGCTCGTCCACACGAAGCAATGCCAGCGTTGAATCGGCAGGCTGAATCTGTACATCAGCATAACAAGCCCAGGAGAATCTGCGCAAAGCCAGCTCCAATTCTTCACGAGCCTGCAGGTACCGTGTATGCAAGTCGGCAGCCATCGTCGCAATCATGCTTCTTTCCACCGGGTCTATATCTCCCTGCTCCAGCCGCAAATCACCCGTTTCCCGCAACTTTCCAGCCAGTTCTTCCTGCTCCTGATAAAGCTTGCACAAGTTATAGGCATACTGATAATAAACCCATGCCCGTTTCACCTCGGCCACAACCTCCTTCTTCACCATATTCCGATACGCTTCTCCTTTCGTCACCTGCGTATTCACCAGTGCATTCCGGTAAAACGGAGTAAGGAATGAACCCAACGACTGTTCCGCCGTAAACTCATAATCCTTTTTATACTCGCCATTGAGCTGTCCCCATGAATATCCCAATGAGGTATTGCCACCATCCCAGATTTCACCTCTCGAAGCACGGCTCCGTTCAATCTCGGCATTCGCTCCCATCAGTCGGGGATTGTTTTGCAAAGCCATCGATACGGCCTCATCCAGCGACAAGACCTGTACCGGTGTACCAGCATACAAGTTTCCGCCGAGCAACAGACAACCCGCTAACAGCAGCAGACTTTTCTTCCGCAAACGACTTCTTTTCGAACGTACCCAAGCTCCCGAAATGCTGTTTACCAATTTATAAAATACCGGTATCACCAGCAGCGTAAGTACTGTCGAAACCACCAGTCCCCCAATGACAACAGTCGCCAGCGGGCGCTGTACCTCGGCACCGGCCGACTGGGCAATCGCCATCGGAACAAAACCCAGAGAAGCCACCAGTCCAGTCAGAAACACAGGACGAAGCAAGTGAGGGCAACCCTTTTCTATAATACGCGTTGTACACATAGCATATTTTCCTTTCTTCCGTAAATCGTTAAAATGATTAATCATCAAAATACCGTTCAACACAGCCACACCAAACAGTGCAATGAATCCCACACCGGCAGAAATACTGAAAGGCAAACCTCGCAGCCACAATGCCACAATACCACCAATCAGTGACAGCGGCACTGTAGAGAATACAACCAGCGAATAAATCACACTCCGGAAAGCAAAGAACAACAAAAGCAGGATAAGCAGCAACGCAATGGGGATAACCACCATCAACGTACTGATGGCATTCTGAAGATTCTCAAACTGACCGCCATACTCAAAATAATATCCCGGCAACAGCTTGACATTGGCATCCAGCGAAGTACGAATCCGCTCTACCACCTGTTGTATATCCGCATTACGCACATTCACACCAATCACGATACGGCGTTTCGTAGCATCCCGGTTGATTTGCAGCGGACCGTTCACCAAGTCAATCGAAGCCACCTCACTGACCGGCAACTGGATACCGTCGGTCGTACGGACAAACAGCTTATCCAGATTCAGGTCCTTCACTTTTTCATTATCCAGTCGCAAGACCAAATCAAAACGACGCTCGTTCTCGAACACCACACCAGCCGCTTCTCCGGCGTATGCCGTACGTATAATCGTATTCAATTCCTCAATATCAATACCATAACGGGCAATCTTTCCACGGTCATACTGCACCAGCAGCTGCGGCAATCCCATCGCCTGTTCCACCAGCACATCGGCCGCACCCGGCACCTGCTCTACATAGCGGGCAGCTTCCTGTGCCTTGCGATACAGCTCGGCCATATCCTCACCATACAACTTGATAGCAATATCAGCCTTGGCACCCGTCATCAATTCGTTGAAACGCAACTGGATAGGCTGACTGAAGTTAAACTCGGCATCCTTGATAACTTCCAGTGCCTCTTTCATCTTCTCCACCATCTCGGCACGGCTGGAAGCCGAAGTCCATTCATCGAAAGGCTTCATCACAATCATCACATCGGCATCCTCTACCGCCATCGGGTCGGTAGGAACTTCTGCCGTACCGATTTTAGCCACCACATGCTCAATCTCCGGGAATTTCTCCTTCAAAATCCGTTCGGCATTAAGGGAAACCTCGATGCTCTTGCTCAACGAACTGCCGGCCGGCAATGTCATCTGCATGGCAAAATCTCCCTCATCCAGCGTTGGAATAAACTCAGCTCCCAGTTTTGTGAACAGCACCAGCGAAGCAATCAGCGCAGCAAACGAAGCACCCAATACACCCCACAAATGCTTCAAAGAGAAACCCAGTACCCGCTGGTATCCACAGCCCAGCCGTTCAAAGAAACGGTCAGCAAAAGTCTTCTTCAGCGAAACCGTACGTCTGAGGAACAACGATGCCATCATCGGCACATACGTCAGCGAAAGCACCAGCGCTCCGATGATACAAAATACCAGCGTCTTGGCCATCGGCGTAAAATACTTGCCTTCTATACCTGTCAGCGTCAGTATCGGGAAAAACACAATCAGGATGATAAGCACGGCAAACGTAGCACTGCGCACCACCTTTCCGGCTCCGGCTTCCACCTCAGCATCCATTTCTTCCTTAGTCAAGGTACGGCCCGCAAAACGCCGGCTGTAAATATGTGCCAGGATACCTTCCAATATCACAATCGAGCCGTCCACCACGATACCGAAATCCACAGCTCCCAAGCTCATCAGATTGGCCGATACCCCGAAAACCCGCATCAGGATAAACGCAAACAACATAGCCAGAGGAATCACAGAAGCCACAATCAGTCCCGCACGCACATCTCCCAAAAACAGAATCAAGACCAGGAACACAATAATCGCCCCTTCAATCAAGTTCCGTATCACGGTCGAAATATTCCGGTTCACCAGTTCCGAGCGGTTCAGATAAGGCTCTACATGTACCCCTTCGGGCAACATTTTCTGTACCTTCTCTACCCTTCTTTCCAACTCTTTGGTCACCACATTGGCGTTGGCTCCCTTCAGCATCATGGCAATACCGCCCACGCATTCGCCCTCACCGTCCTTGGTCATGGCACCAAAACGTTTCGGAGCACCAAAACGAACCTTACCGATGTCACTCACATGCACAGGGATACCACCGCGGTTAGTCACCACAATCTTTTCAATATCCTTCACATCGGCAATCATACCCTCTGAACGGATATAATAAGCCTTGTTTACCTTCTCAATATAGCTACCACCCGTATTCTGGTTGTTCCGGCTCAATGCCTCGAACACCTCACCAATCGTAATATTGAGCGAATAAAGCGCATCCGGGTCCACAGCCACCTCATACTGTTTCAGGTAGCCGCCAAAACTGTTGATTTCCACAATCCCCGGAATGCCCGACAACTGCCGTTTCACAATCCAGTCCTGTATGGTACGCAGCTCCATGGCATCGTATTTATCCTCGTACCCCGGTTCCACCTTCAGCACATACTGATAGATTTCGCCCAGTCCCGTCGTGATAGGCATCATTTCGGGAGTACCCAACTCGGGAGGAATCTCTCCTGCCACCGTCTGAATCTGCTCATTGATAAGCTGCCGGGCATCCAGCGTAGGCACACTCTCCTTGAACACCACGGTAACCAGCGAAAGTCCGAAACGCGATACCGAACGGATTTCTTCCACATTCATAATGTTACTCATGGCAATTTCGATAGGGAAAGTGATGAGCTGTTCCACTTCCTGCGGTGCCAGTGTAGGCGACACCGTTACTATCTGTACCTGGTTATTGGTAATATCGGGCACCGCATCTACGGGCAAGGTCAGCATGGAGTAAATACCTCCCGCCAACAACAGCAGCGCAGTGAGCGCCACAAACAATTTTTTCCGAATTGAAAAACGAACAATAGTCTTAAACATTCTGGTTTCTGATTTTAATGATTCAGGTCAAAATTAATCTTTCCATCATTGCATCAGACCAGCTTTCTTCCGAAGTGTACAAAACGGGAGGTGAAGTGACAAAAAAAGCCGGTGAAATTCACCGGCTTCCTATTTCGAATGACCTATAATAACAGTAGAATCATTATTTTTTAGCTTTGCAATGTTTTTATTCCGTTTTCCAGTCTTCTATCGTACCTGTTTCGGAAGAAAATACGGCCCCTATCCGATAGAGTGTTCTTCCGTCCGATTCGTATTCCCGTGCATAACCTTTTTCCTGAATCTGCTGCAGGGCTTCATCAGCCGTACCGTCCAGCTTGAATTCAAAAATATAAACAAAATCCGGAGTTTCCACGATGCAGTCTACCCGACCGTGACTCTGCACTTTTTCCGTATAGACCGTATACACACTGATAAGGCGCAGAATGAGGTAGAACGTGTAATGGAAGTAACGCTCTCTTTCACGCTCGTTTTCCTTGCGGCGCATCGTATAGGGAATGCTTGCCAAAAAAGCAGTCAGTCCGGCACGGAAATCGTCCAACTTGCCATCCTCCAACTGAAAGGCTGCCTGCCGTATCCACGAGTAAATGCTTTCCCGCGTATTGAAATAACTTCCGGCTACCAGTGAAAGAAAACCTTTCTTTACTTCATTGTTTGGAAAATCCAATAAAAAAACATTACGGCGCAAGTCGAAATCCTTTATCGTCAGATAACCACTTTGGTAAATCATCGGCAGCGGCTGCTCTACGTTAGCCTTGTAGTCGATGAATTCCTCGGCAGAATAATACTTGCCCGTTATCTCGTTCATATTCTCGTCCGTATGCATTAGCAGACGGATAAGATACGTCGGTGTACCGCTCTTGAACCAGTAATCGGATATATCCAATGTAGCAAATGCATTGAGCAAACTGAACGGATTGTATACGTCAGTCATACTTTTGCTGAAATGATAGCCGTCATACTGTGCCTTGAGCATTACCTTCATATCTTCGTACGTGCAACCATAAACCTTCGACATAGCTTCCATCGGTTCACGGAAGGTTGCTTCCAGTTCCTCCTGCGAAATACCGCAAAGTGTTTCGTACTTGCCATGCATGCTGATATCAAACGGCTGGTTGAATCCACTGAACACGCTTACCTGCGAAAATTTGGTGACACCCGTCAGGAAAACAAACTGCAAATGTTCGTCGGCACCCTTGAAAACAGAGTAAAAAGCCTTCAGGATATTCCGGTGCTCCTCTTCCAGATTCTTGTCCACATCAAGGACATCCAGAATAGGCTTGTCGTATTCGTCTACCAGTACCACTGCACGGCGACCGCTCTGCTCGTGAGCCGCTTCAAGCACTTTCATAAAACGGTTACCCAAATCGGTTTCTATACTTCCGGAATCCAAAGCATATTGCTTTTCCCAGTCCGAAATATAACTGCCAAGACGATTTTCCAGAATACCTTGTTTCGTAAAGTTTGAACCGTTAAAGTCCACGTGAAATACAGGATACACCTTCCATTCTTTCTCCAGGGCATCTATCTTCAAGCCCTTAAAAAGCTCTTTCCGGCCCAGAAAATAGTTTTTCAGCGTAGACACAAGCAGACTCTTACCGAAACGGCGCGGACGGCTCAGGAAATAAATTTTTCCTTCCGTAGCCAAATTGTAGACCATATCTGTCTTGTCGACGTAAACGTAACCGTCTTCTATCAACTGATCAAAACTCTGGATTCCTATGGGATATTTCATACAAACACATTTTTGTTTTTACTGATATTCAAAGATAATGCAAACATGGATATGTACAAAACAAAAAAGATTTAAGATGGTATTTATTTGATTCATTCAGAAACATAGAATAAACAATGCAGGCCACAAACATTTTCCGAATAAAAAACAAACAATAGTCTTAAACATTCAAATTTCTGATTTTAATGATTCACACCCCAATTAACTCTTCCATCGTTGCATCAAACCAACTTTCTTCCAGGTATATAAAATAGAAAATGGAGTAACAAAAAAGCCAGTGAAATACATTGTCTTCATCACTCCAACAATCTGCCACTATTCGCATCATTTAAGATTGTCATTTGTTGAATAGCTATCTTATTTAGTTTAATAAGCCGTTCTTTTTGAGGCATACCATCATTAATAAACACCGCATTCAGACTTTCCATATTGGAAAGACATATTAATTCATTGATTGTAGCATAATCACGTATATTACCTTTCAAATCAGGATGGTTCTCTCTCCATTCTTTTGCTGTCATACCAAACATAGCCACATTTAATACATCAGCCTCATTAGCATAAATCATACCAGATTGTCTGGAAGTAACTTCTAACGGTATCAGGTTATGCTTAATGGCATCAGTATGAATATGATAATTAAGCTTTGTCAACTCACGTTTAGCTGTCCAGCCTAATTGCTTCTGTTCTTCTTCCTTAAGTCTTTGAAACTCTTTTATCAAATATAATTCAAACTCTACCGAAACCCAACTGGCAAACTTAAAAGCAATATCTTTTTGCGCGTACGTTCCCCCATTCCTTCCAGATTTTGACAGAATACCTATAGCTGAAGTGGCGCTTATCCATTTTTGAGGAGACAATGTAAAAGCATTCAAACCTGCATCCTTCTTAAACCCCTCGAATTCGAGGGGTTTAAAATCCGGATTATATAAACTTTCCCATATTCCCAAATATTCTATTGTATTACGATTACGCATCCAATTACCTATAACGGCAGTAGGATCATCACTCTTTAGCTTAGCAATGTCTGTAATACATATATAATCAATATCTTCAATATTTATAGTACGAATAATATTGTCCTTTATAATAATATCATTTGTTTTTGTCATATCACCACAAAATTATCTTTGAGTAAGTACATATATAACGATTTTAACAAGAACTTTTTCCAAAAGCATCAAAATAAATTCGATAAAAAGTATTTTCCAAATTGTACAAGGGTAAAAGTAAAATTAAAAAAAGCTGGTGAAAATTCACCAGCTTCATCTTTGTATATACTATTCTCTATCCTGATTATCTAGCACCTCTTTCTGCAACACCTCAAACAGTTTCTTGCTTACACGGAAAGCCGTCCCGTGCCGCATTTCCTTCGGAAAGACTGCCCTGTCCGAAACATCTTCCCATGATTTCAAGTCTTTAGAACGGACTGCACCATATTTTCCATCCATATACTTATCAAAGTATATATATACATATCCGCCCACCTGCAAAGGAGCAGGACCTTCGGCCCAGTAATTCCCTGTAATAGGTTCCGAAACAGACACTGGAAAATCATACGGCTTATCATTGACGGTATAACGGATATTCTTTTCAGCCGGCAGCGAGTTTTCATTCTTTACAAACAAAACATATTGGTCGTCCTGCTGAAGTATAGCCCCGTCTATCACCGAAAAGCCCGGTTCGAAAAACAACTTGGTTTCACTGAATGTTTTAAAATCCTTTGTCGTAACATAATACTGCCGATGATTCAATCCCTTTTCGTTCTCCACGGTAGGTATTTCAGGAAAAGCTCCCGGTATGGTAGAGGACCAGAAAATATAAAACAAATCTGATTTACGGTCGTAAAACAATTCGGGTGCCCATGTATTCTTCGTTCCTTCAAACCCTTCCATCACCGGAATGTATTGCTGCTCCGACCAGTGAATCAAATCCTCCGAACAAGCATAACCGATACCACGGTCCCACCATCCGGAAGTCCATACCATATGAAATACCCCATGCTTATCTTCCACGATACTCGGGTCGCGCATCAATTTATCTTTTCCTACAGCAGGGGTAATAAAAACCTTATTGTTCCCCAGCTCCTTCCAGTTCAAACCATCGGCACTATAAGCCAAATGCAAGCCGTCACCATTCCCCTTAAAATAGGTAAACAGATACATACCCTCATCTTCTGTCTTCCTTGAACAACCGGAAGCAAACAAAAGAACCAATAAAAGTATAAGAAGATTATTCATATTTTTATTCTTTCTGTTTTTTTAATTGTCTTAATTCGGTATAGTACTGTTCAGTCAAAATCCTCATGCAACTATCAAATTCTTAACTTTTTATTCTACAATCTGCCAATATCCTTGCTTCCTACCTCCCATACGTTTCAATAAGCCAAGTGCTCGAAAGCGGGAAAGATTATATTTTACACCATCCTCCGTTATATTAGAAAGGCTCTCACTTATTTCCTTTCGGGTTGCCTTCGGATGTTCTTTTAAGAATGACAATTAGGTTATTCTTCATCCTTATTGAAGTCAAATTCTTTTTTCAACAATCTGAAAAATACATTATTTCTACTAGATGCCAATTCATAAATATCCTCAAAAGAATATAACTCTATTCTTATAGGTATCTTATTTTTAGGACTATTATCTTTTGAAAATTCTTCATCAAGATAGTAAGAATCCTCTAAGAATGGAATTTGATTATACTTACCACTAACGTATGGTGATGATAGCTCCTTATTTATATCAGATTTACGAGCTAAAATAATACCAATATATTGTATTTGTTCTGGATTAATTCGCCAGTTTATGGTACGCTCTGGATTTCTGTAAAAATCTTGGGCGTACCTTTTCACTTGGGCTATCATGCTCTCCTCTTTATTTCCTGCATTATGAGCTTTTGTTGTTGATTTTAATTCTAATATTAAAATTTGCTTAGTCTTTTCAGGATCATCTGTCCATATATAGATATCTGATAATGCTTGTCCAGTCTTGGTACTTTTGGCCTTAAGCGTTTTGGAAAATGTAGTAAATTTGTCATCAAGAATCCATAAATTATGCAAATGATTAATGTTAGAAGAATCACTTAAAGTTGTTCCTCTATTAATAAATAATTCATGAACAGTACATTCTAATTCTGGCTTATCTTCTCCATTTTCATCAAATCTCTGAATTAATGAGTGTAATCGTTTAAGAACATTTTCACGATGTTTGACATAAATCTGTAAGCTTGAATTTAAAAGTTTATAGCATTCTTCAGAATCACTAAAAGACTTGTCATCCTCATTGGTAGAGACTTTATCTATCTGATTCCAAAACTTTTTTTCTATTCTACTTTTCTCGTTTATGGCAGATTGTATAATTTCTCCTTCTTTTACAATATTCTTGTCTCCAACAATATTACTCTCTACAACAAATGCTTCAAGGGAAGGGTATTTCTTTTGAAATTCCTTCAAGTTTCTTTTGCTTGCTTTTTGATTTTTTTTAATTACTTCTTTGAACCGTTTGTCTAAAATTTCATCTATCTCACGTTGAATGCTTGTAATATCATTAAAAGATATATCAATTCTTTCCCCCTTGGTGTCAACATATTCATCAAAAAAATCAGAAGTTAAATAAAGCATATAACCATCATCATTGTCAATTGAATAGCTCAAGCTACCATTAGATAAACTAGCTCTCAGATTTCTAGCAAAGCATATTATGGGGTTGTCCCCATGCATTGGTTTACTATTCTTAATTAACCACAATGTAAAAGAATACTTTTTCTCGTCTGATAACACTAATTTAAACGATTCTTTTTGAGTTTCGGCTTCTATATTATCTTTCTTTATAGTAAAACTATCTCCATTAAAAGATATATTTATAACTAATGTATCATTACTAATTATAAAAGGGAAAAAGGTCTCAATGAACCATTGTTTAAATAATTCAGAATTATGATAATTCTTGAAGAAAGTCTTAGCTCTACCTAATGTTTGTTGCTTATTTATTAGAATAGTCAATTTGGTATAAGTACTATTGGGGGCATCTTCCTCTTGGTATTCAGAAAAACTAAAAAGTCCTTCTGATATGCTGGGATATGGTATAGTTCTTTTGTAATACTTACTATTTTTGTCTTTATATACGGTTTCATACTTTGCAGAATCTGCAAAGAAAACGATTGCCAAACGACCTTGGCCTAAGGGATGGAAGTTTAGTCTCTCCTTTTCAGGATTTCTCTTATCTAGTTCTTCAAAATACTTTTGGTTATTTTCGTTAAATCCTTCACCATTATCAGTTAGCTCAATTTTGCATTGAGAATCATCAACCGTTATGTTTAATTTTAATTCGGGTGTATAATTCCCCTCTTTACACTTTCTGATTAATACAGCATGAATTGCATTTGAGATAATCTCGCGTAACAAAAGGAAAAATTTTTCTCTACTATTCTTATATTCCTTTTCTGCTCTATATTGTACATTAGACTTTTGTTCCATAATGATTCCGATACCTTTATAATTGTAATTTGTTATTTCTTGGCTTTAACAGCAATTTTCAATAGTTCTAAGTTGCTAAAAAATCTATTAGAGGAGTTTATTATCAATTTTGCAATTATGCATTAACATTTCATGCGTTATAGCAGGTAGCTTCTCTGCAAAGCCCATTTCACCATCTGGATAAATCAAAAAATAATTGTCTATAACTTTGCATCATCATTCCAAAGGCAAATATACCCTATACACACTCTGCAAAACACGACCCAACATTCTCAGATTTTTCCGAACAGTACCTCAATTATTGATGAAAGGACTAATCTAAAATACGTACATCGCCAGAAGCTTACTATTTTCCTCTACTTTTGATTATTCTATTTATTTGAGTCATTGCCTTTTTACATAAGCTTTTTATAGTTTTATAAAGACCGTATAATAGAGACTCATCGGTATTGATTAAAGTATAAACTGTTGCACCCCTATTTGCTAAGTCAAAGTTTCTACTTATTAAAGATTTCGTTTCTGAATCATTAAGCATACTAAATCCTGTTTTTGGATCTCGGAGTTCATCTTTTATAATAAAAAGAATATTAGTCCATTTACTTATTTGTAACTGAAATATTTCATGCGAGAATCTACTTTTATAGAACGCATTTAAATTTAATAAGTTCTGGAAGGCATCTTCTAACCTTTCAAAATCTTTCACTAGTAAAAGATTGTTCATATTTTTTAATTCTGAATTATAAGTTGACTGTATTATCTTTACCATAAATCTATCGTTCTCATCATGACTTTCAAACATTCTTGTTATCTCAGGAATCTTGATAACTTCTTTCTTTTCTTCCTCTCCTTTAAATTTATATACCAATCCCCCAAAACTATATAAAAGTTTGTCCCTATACGACGATAAATGATTACAAATAATGCGATCATTAATAATCGTTTGAGTGAAACCAGGAATATGAACTGTTAATAGATACACAAAATAGCTAACTAAATAGCCTGATGTTATACTCACTAAAATTGAATTAATATTATCGCAAATATTATTATCTAAATCAACAGATATTCTAATATCAAAAACAAATAATAAAAGGATTGCTACACATACTATTACTAAAAATGACAAAATACAAAAATCCCTGGTTACAAATATTTTTATTTTATAATCTAAAAAATCTATATATTTATTCTTCATATTCTTCACGGGTGATTTGGGTTTGAGGATTGACATTCAACACCTCGTCGTAGGTTAAACCATAAAGATGATAAACCAAACTGTCAATTTGACGTTCTTCTGACGAGGTATCAGCATTTGGATCTATGCGTTTGGCAGCTAATATCATATCCACAAGATTTATAATCGGTTGTTGTTGCTCATTACACACAGAAGGAATAGGAATATTGCGAATATGCTCAGGATAAATATGATAATCACCACCTCTTAAATCACGTAGAAGTATAGTTGCATATGTAGAATTCATAATGCCTAATATAAAACGCAAAGCTACATCTTGAGATAAATGCTCCATTTCATCACGGGTATAACGGCTAAATTTCTTAATGCTTGAGCTAATACTTTTATTATTTACATTTATTAAATCACACCATCTTACAGCTACAAAACTTGAATCGCTTTGTAAATAGTGTACCTTCTCATCGATCATAACTTGTAATTGACCAAGACGATTAAACATCAGTTTATCATTCTCGTATAATTCTCTAAAAGTTGGCCTACTTAATTTATTGGGACATCGTTGTGTATTATATTCTAAATATCTTACATTTTTTATTCGATATCGCTCTATGTCTTTCGCTTCAATATACTCTCGAGGATGAGCCTCATCCTTTTGATTACTAATCAAATCATCTTTAGAAAAATCACCTTTTGCTGTTTTCTCATCAGCATTTAGTACCATTCCTTTGCTAATATAACAATAATCACCTAACACATTGAGTCTCGGATGACGAGACCCTATCCTCTCTTCTTGTGTAAGATTCCATACATAATTCTTTTCATCCTGAATCAAGTCCTTGTATTCCTTCACGAAAGAATGATGTATGCCCAGTTGTTTATCAATATGTGAAATGATTGTCTTACATCCTTGGCTCTTCTTTATAAATGGGATACAGTTGCTAACTGTAGCATTTTCAAATATCTTTGTACCACTTAAATCAACAATTTCGAACAAATTGAATGATGTGATAATCATATTCCGTAATGCCTTTGCATATAACTGATTGGTTAAAGGATAGGGGACAATCATTGTACATAAGCCGCCAGATTTACAAATTTGATCCATGCCAAATTCTATAAAAGGAATATATAAATCCCATTTCTGATACAAAGATTTAAATCGTTTAGAATCAATTATGGCCTTACGTTGCCTTGCAAGTTGCTCATTGGCAATTTGTGAAGGAGCACTTATATATGGAGGATTTCCAATAACAATGTCAAACCCCTTAAACGCTCCCTTTTCATCGAGTAACTGTGGAAATTCAAAACGCCATTCAAAAGCATCTATATAAAGTTTATTATTGAGTATATTTTCCAGTTCCTCTTCTTTTTTGGCTAATTGTCCTTTTAATTTTTTAATAGAGTCTTCTCTTCTTTAGTACGCTCTCCCCAAAGCATTGGAGCCTCTAATGCGAATATTTTGCTTTTTAATCTTGAATAACTTTCCTTCTCTTGCCTACTCAGTTCCGTTTTAAAGGCTCTTTTTATAGCCTCAATAATCTGTCGAAAAACTTTCTTTGTTTCATGATTAGAAGTATTTGTATAGTTGCGTACCAGCTCTTTATATTTGGAAAGCGTTATTTTTTCACTTTCATTTTTACCTTTATTATATTCAACAAAAACATTTTCAATAGGCGCATCTATAGGATAGCGACTCAAAAGTGAATTACCGCAAGTGATTTTGTAATCCAAGTTGGGAAGTGGTTGAGGTTCATCTGCATCAACAACTAATGCTAGCCAAAAGCGCAAACGTGCAATATCTACTGCACCCTGCTCTATATCAACTCCAAATATGTTGTTCTGAATAATATCTCGTTTGGTTTGAGTAGAATCAAAGTTACCGTGAGGTTCTGCATGTGATTGCAAATGGTGAATCGCATGGTACAACACATAAAGAATGCCCATGGGAAATGCTCCCGAGCCAATAGCTGGGTCGCATACTTTTACAGTTTTAAGCAGTTGTATAAATCGAAATGCCACACTCTTGGTCTGGAGTACAGGCAGAACTATTCCATTATTTATTAATTGTTCTATCGGTTTGGCATATTGTTCATCAGGTTCGTGGGTCTTCAAATATTGGATGACGCTCTGGCGACACATGTACTGCACAATCTCCTTTGGGGTATAGAAAGCTCCTTTATCTTTGTTGTCTTCCAAAAGATTCTCAAAGATATGTCCCAGCATTTCAGGATCAATACCCACCTCGCTATCGTCTGGATCGTTTTCGTCAATGGTGAAATTGTACATAGCAAAGAAATCCATAAGCTCTTTGAAATAGGAATATGGAAAATCTATATCCAGTTTGTCGATGCTATCTTTCTCGAACAGGCCTCCGTTAAGGTATGGGATTTTGATATTTTCACCCAATCTGGCATCGGCTATATCTCCTTCACGTTTTTCATTCAGTGTATTAAAAAATAGTGGTTCGAGTACATCGCTTAACAGGCGATCATTCCCTTTGTAATGTTCAATCAAATGACAAAGATAGTTTTTATCCCCACCATTCCAATCAGGACGTGAAGCAGGAACACCCATCCAGCCTTTTTTCTGAAGGAACTGTAGAAACACCAGACGCCCAAGCAGTTTTTTGACATAGTCACGATTCTGTTTGTTATCGGAAAGTTGTTGCAGGAATTTATTATACTGAGCCTTGTATCCTGCAAAAAACTCTTTATTTAATCGTTCAACAGAGAATGCATCAATTACATCTGCTAATTTAATAGAGCTGGTTTTCTTTTTTAAAATCAGTTCAAACAGACGTTCTGCCGCTGTTCTACACGGTTCGTTTTCACCTAAAAGAAAAGTGTATCTTTTAGGCGCAGTTTCTGTTTTTATCAGTTCACCATCTTCATTGAATGAAGTTTGTTTTGCGATAAAAGTCAGACGATAATTTGATACATTTTTTGAATAGTAAAAAGCTAAAACGCCATGAATGACAGACTGATCAATAGTTCTTGCGGTTATTTCACGCAATCCTTTACGATTACGGTTAATAAGAACATTGTCATTTACTTCAAAAGTGTATATAGCTAATGAACGATCATCATCCAGACGAATCATACCGACTTGACCTCCGTCTTTAATCAAATCATGGGAAACCTGATTAACATGAGTGAAAAACTCAACCTTTGGAAACATCTTTGTCAATATGCCTTTCCACTCATCAAAATCAAATTTAGCAGATAATTTATTTTGTAATTCTTTTGTTGTCATGATTGTAATAATTAAAGATTAAAACTTTCGGAGATAATAATTTCCGGTACTAACTCCTTTGTCGCTTTTATACGGTTTACACCTTGAATTTCATGAGTGTTTAACTCAACATGTTCAAGCGGGTAAGAAGTTATTATTTTCATAAGTTGTTCTAAAAGGACTACTATTTTAACTGGAGCTTTTTTTGTAGCACTTTGCAATTTGTTTATATCTCGTTGCAATTGTTGGAATTTTCCAGTAGAGATAGCACGTTTGGCCTTTTCTATTAGAGTTAGTTCTTCGTCCGTTACGTTAGGGACATGCAAAAATCCATCAAGATACGCCAAGGCTTTTTTCTCATTTGGACCTTGGGTGGTAACTACTTTTTTGGTTGCAGCTTTTGCATCTTCTTCTTTCTCAGAGAACACTTCTATCGCTTTTGCTACTTGCTCATGATGTTTGTTATGCAAAGGAAGAGCTTTTTCTTCCAACCTTGCCTCAAATTCTTTCACGGCTTCCAGAAAGGTAAGTTCTTCTATACTTCCGTCTTCACGAATGAAAGTAAAAGCATCTCTTCTTTTATTTCGAATAAACGCAATGGTACTCTTAGGAATAAGTTTACTTTTCCTTCCTACACGGGCTCTTAAAGGCATCTTGTTTATTCGTTTTATTAAGTCCGGATCATCCTCTTTCAGCTTTCTAAGCCACATCAGATACCGCAACTTCTCATCTCTTTCCTCGTCTGCATTCTTATCGAACAATCCGAAACTTTCCGGATTTTCATCTGTAGAATAAATCTGGCTGTCTTCACCCAAAGCAGCATGGAAAGCAAATAGTTTCATCTTGGCCTTTTTTTCCAACTCTATATCGTTGTTTACTTTGGCTGTAGGGAAGAAGTTGAATATATGCACTTCTTTAGCTGTACTTCCGATACGGTTTACACGCCCAATTCGTTGCATCAGTCTGGTAGAGTTCCAAGGCGTATCGTAATTGACAATCACGTTTGCACGATGCAGGTTTACACCTTCAGCCAACACCTCCGTAGAAATGACTATATTATAATCATTTTTTTTATCGCCTTTATAGTTAGCATCGAAATTAGCTTCAAGGACAGGCATCTTATCGTTCCGATTATCACTCTGAACAGTCAAAACACGGTTAAATCCGTTTGTTTTCAGAGCATCCGACAAATACTTGGTAGTTTCCTTGCTTTCTGAAAAAACAACAAGCTTACCTTCCTGATTGATAGATTTATCAAACAGTTTACCTTTCAGATATTCATTTATAAAAATATCCAATTTCGGGTCATAGGTTATTTTATCCCATGCTTCTACCAGTTCTTCCAAAATATGTCCGTCATCTTCTAAGCCTTCCTTAAATCCAGGCTCAAAGTCTTCAGGGCCACATATTTCTATTGTTGGATCGGTATATTGCGCCTCTTCTATCAATTGAATCAGTTCATCTTCCTTCCCTTCGCTTAATAATTCATTGACTTTCAGATTAGGAGCTATATATATAACGCCTTTTTCAAACATGCCTAACATAACTTTGTTGGCCTGATAGTATCTCTTTAAAGATTGTTTGAAAGCATAGAAACTACTGTCTATCCGCTTGACAAGCAATGTTTTCATAATACCTGCCAACTGGATAGATATCATATCCGCTTTTTTATACTTGGCTTTCTTTTTGGGAACCAAATATTTAATGGCCTGATAGCGATAGTATTTCAATACATTACCTTCTTTACCTCCTAAATAATGGATTGTTTTATCATACAATGCTTCTAATTCTGCATCCAACTGATAGTAAATCTTATGGGGAGGTTTTACATCAGGAAAATGTACATTCTGTTCTTCCAAATCTTTCCGATATGCTTCATTTTCCATTAAATCCGTACGTGTACGACGAACGGTTAATGGTTCAACCACCTTTGTTCGAATCTTTTCGTAAATAGCTTTTATTTCTTTTGATATTTGCTCTATATCTTTTTGCTTTTTAACTTTCTTGTATTTATCGATTTGTTCACGAAAGAAACGCTGTAAATTTCCTTCTTCCAAAGTGCTGTCTTTGGAATCCTGAAACAAGTATACTAAATTAGCAATATCTTCAGGTTTATTGTTCAACGGAGTTGCAGAAACAAGTATCACTTTCTTATCGTACAGGTTACCGTCAGCATGCAGAGTTTTAGTCTTGCAAAGTTTCTGTAGCTCGTTGTACATAGATGCTGTATCACTTCTAAATTTATGAGCTTCATCAACGATAATCAAATCATAAAGCGACGGATCCTTTAATTTATGCAAGCTTCCATTTGTTATAATCTTGTAATTGTCAAGTTTAAACTCTATCATTGTTCTTTCCCAACCTTCTTTAAGAGCTGGCGGCACAATAATCAATGTATGAGAGCGATGCATTGGAAATCCGTTAGCAAAGAAAAATTTCTTGGCAATGAGAGCTGCAACAATGGTCTTTCCCAATCCAACTACATCAGACAGAAAAAAACCGTTATGTTTCATCATTTTAGAATAGCCATCATTTACGGCATCAACCTGATAAGATAATTTCTTATATCCTTTAGGCAAATCTGATACTGAATTCGGATCGAAATCAATGCTGCGCCCAAAGTATTCCAAAAGAAACTTCAGGTAAACTTCATATGGCGTAAATTCAGTATTCAGATAAGATTCTTTTTTTATCTTCTCAATATGGGTGATATCAATCGCAACAGATTCAGCCCATAGTTTCTCAAAGGTATCTGTAGCAAACTGGATATCATCATCGTATCTTAGCTCTACATTAAATTCAAAGTTTTTCTCAAGTCCAGCTTCTGTCAGATTGCTGGAACCAGTAATAACAGAACCATAGCCATGAGGATGATATACTTCTTCACGAAAGATATAGATTTTGGCATGTATATTTTGTTTAGGATGGATACGCATTTCAATTCTACCGGAAACAATATCTTCGATGAACTGATACATTCCGTCTTCTACTTCCTTATCATATTTTGCTTCTTGGATATTTCTTTTTATATCATTAAAGAATTCCTCTTGCGATTGTTCATTATTAGGATTAAAAAGCAGTCCTTGCTGATTAGCCTGATAAGTCAGCTTATCGACATTAATTCCTACCAAGATTCTAATATGTGGTGTCTGCTGAATAAACTTTCGGATTCTAAAATATCCGGAAGCTCTGAAATACCCGACAAGTGCATCAAAAAAATGCACTTTCTTATACTTGAAAACTCCTTCTATTTTTTCAAGCAGAGTATTTTCTTTTTCATTTGTAAAAAAATTTGTTCCCATAATTATTACTTAGTAGTTACAATCAAGTCTCTTGCATCGACACCCAGTTTCTCTGCAATTTGCATCAGCATTTCCAATGAAGGCTGACTGGTATTGGAACACCACCGAGAAACAGTTGCTTCGTTCTTTCCCAGCTGCTCAGCCAACCATTTTCCAGTCTTTCCTTGTTCAACCAATACAATTTTTATTCTATTTATCTTTCCATTACTCATATTGATACTATATCGCTAAGCATAATAATACATTGATGGTATTTGCAAATATACTGATTTAATATTAGAATACTAAAGTAAAATATAAATGTTTTATTCCTTGAATCAAACAAAAACTATATACTGCACAAACTCCCAGCACCCTCCAACCTCCTCACTTCCAAAACAAACATTCACCACTTAAATGATAAACCTTGCGCATTACTATAGTAAAAGTATATCTTAAAAATGACGCGCCCCAATTACACCGTCAATTCGGGAAAAAGACATAAAAAAAGTCCGCCGGAAAACCAGTTCCCGGCGGACAGCACTATATACTTTGATCAACAAACTTTATTTCAAAGGTTTGATATCCAATTTTACAGGGCGAACCATGTTCTTCGGATCCAGAATAGTGTCAAGGTCTTCCTTAGTAAGGATACCTTCTTCAAGCACTAAGTCGTATACACTCTTGCCTGTCTGCAGTGCTTTCTTGGCAATGTTGGTAGAGTGATCGTAACCAATATAAGGATTCAGAGCTGTTACTACACCGATGCTGCGGTAAACCTCGTTACGGCATGATTCTTCGTTTGCTGTGATACCGTCGATACAAAGTGTACGCAACGTATCGAAACCATTGATAAGCAGGTCAACTGATTCGAAGCAGCACTGTGCCATAATCGGTTCCATTGCATTAAGTTCCATCTGCGGTGCTTCGCCTGCCAATGTCACGCACAGTTCGTTACCGATAACCTTGAAAGCAACCTGTGTTGCCACTTCAGGGATAACCGGATTAACTTTACCCGGCATGATAGATGAACCCGGCTGACGGGCCGGCAAGTTGATTTCGCCCAAGCCGCAACGTGGACCGCTTGAAAGCAGACGCAGGTCGTTACAAATCTTATTGATTTTCACAGCTACACGCTTCAAAGCCGACATATAGCCTACCATGCAAGAAGTATCGGAGGTTGCACCTACCCAGTCTTCGGCCAATTTCACGTTCCAGCCGGTAATTTCGGCCAGTGCAGCTACTGCTTTTTCGGCATAGCCCGGTTCAGAGCAGATACCTGTACCGATGGCTGTAGCACCCAGGTTGACAGTCAGGAAGTCTTCTGCTGCATGGTTCAGGTGTTTGATTTCATCTTCCAGAATGCTTGCAAAACCGTTGAAAGTCTGACCCAGTGTCATAGGCACTGCATCCTGCAACTGAGTACGTCCCATTTTGATGATATGGGCAAATTCTTCGCCTTTCTTGCGAAGAGAAGCAATCAAAGCTTCGAAATGAGGCATCATGCGCAGATGGCTGGCATACAAGCCCATATGTATAGCAGTAGGATATGCATCATTGGTAGACTGCGAGCGGTTTACTTCGTCGTGAGAATCGCAATACTGATATTCTCCGATCTCGTGTCCCATGTGCATCAAAGCCAAATTGGCTATCACTTCGTTGGCATTCATGTTTGTACTGGTTCCGGCACCTCCCTGAATCATGTCTACAGGGAACTGGTCGTGATATTTGCCGTCCAGCAAGTCCTTACAAGCAGCACAGATTCCTTTGAGCTGTTCGTCTGTAAGCAAACCCAAAGCGTGGTTACCGTAAGCTGCAGCCATCTTGGTATAAGCCAGTCCATGAATGAAAAGTGGATATTGGCTCAACTTGAAGTTACTGATATTGAAGTTTTCAATACCACGAAGGGTCTGAATTCCGTATAATGCATCTGATGTCAGTTCACGTTCGCCCAGCAAATCGTGTTCCACACGTTTTTTGTTTGTTATTTCCATGCTATCAGTTTATTTAAGTCTATAATAATCGTTGAATGGTTTGTTTTAACACGACAAATATAGAAACTATCATTTTATTATCAAAACTTTATCATGACAAAGTTTTATAATCTTTGTACGAATATTTTTCAGGTATGAAAAGTGAATATTTTTATCAATTTGACATTTTTGGCAGTAATATGCATTCTTTTAAATATTATGAGGTGTTTTTCGGGGAAAAAGAATAAAAGCGGTTGGTTTTTCCAAAATAATCATTACTTTTGAACGATAGATTATTTTTAAACAGAAGATTTTTTACTATGAAAAGATGGATTTTTTGTCTGCTGGCCTTACTGCTCCCAGCTATCGGATTTTGTAAAAAGGAAAAAGAAATCACCGTACTGCAATGGAATATCTGGCAGGAAGGCACTGTGGTGCCGGGAGGATACGAGGCTATCGTCAATGAAATTGTGCGACTGAAACCTGATTTTATCACCCTGAGTGAAGTGAGAAACTATAACAATACCCGGTTTTGCGACCGCCTCACACAGTCACTCGCCAAGCACGGGGAAACCTATTATTCTTTTTACAGCGACGACTCCGGTCTGCTGAGCCGATACCCGATTACGGACTCTACCACTATTTTTCCCTTGAAGGACGACCACGGCAGTATTTACCGGCTGGAAAGCAGCATTCACGGACGAAAGGTGGCTGTATATACGGCACACCTGGACTATCTGGACGATGCTTATTATAATGTAAGAGGATATGACGGTTCTACCTGGAAAGCGATTCCCCGTCCTGAATCGGTTGCCGAGGTGCTGGTGCGCAACGACCGCTCGCTCCGCGACGACGCCATCCGCAAGTTTATCGAAGCGGCACAAAAGGACGTGGAAAATGGGATGCTGGTTTTTCTGGGAGGTGACTTCAACGAACCGTCGCACCTGGACTGGACACGTGAAACCAAAGACTTGTATGACCACAACGGAATGATTATCCCATGGACCGTACCGCTCCTGCTGGATAATGCGGGCTTTGCCGATGCCTACCGGACTATTTATCCGGATGTGCTGAACTATCCGGGATTTACATTCCCCTCGGACAATGTGGACATGGATGTTAAAAAGCTGACTTGGGCTCCTGATGCTGACGAGCGCGACCGTATCGACTACATATTCTATTATCCTTATAAAGAATTACAACCGAAAAAAGCCGCTATTTTCGGTCCGTCCAAATCGATTGTAAAAAGTGAACGCGTAGAGGAAACCGGCAAAGACTGTTTCATCAAACCGCTGGGGGTATGGCCCACCGACCATAAAGGTTTGCTGGTGACTTTCAAATTGAAATAAAAAAAACGTTCTGATACTCATTATGCAGTATCAGAACGTTTTTTTTATTTTTTATATGATTCAAGAAATAGCCCGTTTATTTCTTCTTCACCCGCTGATAGTCTTTTACAATACCTTCGGCAATCCATCTGGCCAGTGCCTGACGGTTGGAAGGAATTACCAGACGTTTCTGGTCTTGCGCATTCTGTATGTTGCCCAGTTCCATGAAAACAGCTACAGGAGTGGTATTACGCAAAACGAACAAGTTACGGGCGCTTACCGTACCGTCGAAGCCACGGTTAGGCTGGTGACGGTCGTACTTGGCAGCAAAGGTACGCTGCAACTGGCGGGCCATGGCCTTACCCTGCGTACTGCCTTGCGCATGATAAAAATACACGTCTGTCTGGTTCCGGCGGGCACGGCTGTCTACATGAATGAATACAGCCCGTTTGTAAATCCCCTTCTCCTTGCGGTGAAGCTGATTAATCTTATTGCACCGCTGCTGCAGACGTGCAATCTGATTGAGTGGTATGGGACTTCCCATACAGGTCTCACGCTTACTGTTCTTCAGAATGGAAGTATTTCGGATTCCATCCTTGGCATCCTGAATGATGAAATGAACCTTGGCACCGCGCATCAGCAACTCGCGGCCCAAACGTAATATAATGTCGTAGGCATACTCATCTTCGTGCAGTTCTTTTCCCTGATAGCGTCCGATACATCCGGGGTCGGGACCACCATGTCCGCTCACCAGATAAAATGTAGCTCCTTTCAGAGAGGAAGAGGTTACTTTATAGGAAGCCTGCGACTTGCCAAAAAGAGGTTCATAGCCCGGACGACTTTTCGACTTCTGCGAAAAAACGGGCCATGCCAGAGCCCAGCATAAAATAATCAATAATATCCGCATGTGTAGAGATTACTTAAGGAGTTCGTCTATCTTCTTACACAGCGCACTGAACTCTTCTTCATTATACAGGCGGGTCATCATTACAATCTTACCGGTCTTGTCAATAAGTACGTTACGGGTAATACCGGAATTTCGCTCGGCAAATTTGGCGAAAATATCGGCACCCGGGTCAAGTCCCAACGGATAGGTTACCTTGGTCTGCTTTACAAAAGCTTCTACCTTCGACTTGGGTTCGTCACGGTCTATGCCATACAGTGCAAACTTCTTGTTACTTTTATGCTTCTGCCAGATATCCTTTTCTATAAAAGGCATTTCCTTGCGACATACCCCACACCAGCTTGCCGTAAACTGAAGCATTACCACTTTTCCGCGAAGAGCAGAAAGTTTCATCTTGGAACCGTCGAGCAGGGTCATCTCAAAATCAGGGGCCATCTGCCCTACCTTTACTATATATCCGGCTTCATCGGCCTGAACCGGCTGCTGGGCAGAAACTGCAGGGACAGTGAAAAGACATCCCAACAGCGCTGCAAACATCAATAGTTTCTTCATATAGCTCTATTTTAGGGTTTATATTTCTGCTTCAAAAATACAACAATAAACTGAGAAATTCATAAAAAAACAGTGAAAGATACTGACATGAAAAAGCCGGCCTGCAAAATTCCGGTAAAACTTGCAGGTCGGCTTTCTGTTATTTAAATTGCCTTTTCGGCCTTATGACCAATTACAAAGGCATGTTTCCGTGTTTCTTAGGCGGATTGCTCTGGCTCTTGTTCTGAGTCATTTCGAGTGCCTGAATCAGTTTGAAACGTGTATCGCGAGGCAGGATAATTTCGTCGATGTATCCCTGCTCTGCAGCACGGTATGGGTTAGAGAATTTCTCTTTGTATTCCTCGATAGCTTTCGCTTTTTCTTCGGGTGAAGCGTTGCGATAAAGGATGTTCACAGCTCCGTCAGCACCCATTACGGCGATTTCGGCTGTAGGATATGCAAAGTTTACGTCAGAACCGATAGGCTTACTGTTCATTACGATGTATGCACCACCGTATGCCTTACGGGTAATAACGGTAACCTTAGGCACAGTAGCTTCAGCATATGCGTACACAATCTTAGCTCCGTGACGGATGATTCCGTTGTGTTCCTGATCGCAACCCGGCAAGAAGCCCGGAACGTCTTCGAAGGTTACCAATGGAATATTGAAGCAGTCGCAGAAGCGGATGAAACGTGAGGCCTTGTCGGATGCATCGATGTCGAGTACACCTGCCAAATAAGCCGGCTGGTTGGCAACGATACCAACAGAACGGCCTCCCAGACGTGCGAAACCTACTACAATGTTCTTCGCAAAATGAGGCATTACTTCGAAGAAATAATGGTTATCGACTACCGGTTCGATGATATTCTTGATATCGTACGGCATGTTCGGATCATCAGGAATAACGCTCATCAAAGATTCTTCTGAACGGCGGATATCATCGGTACATGGAGTCTGAGGAGCATCTTCCATGTTGTTTGAAGGAAGGAAGCTCAACAGTTCGCGGATGCTCATCAGTGTTTCTTCTTCGGTATCGCACAAGAAGTGAGTAACACCGCTCTTGCTGCTGTGTGTATAGGCACCACCCAGTTCTTCCTTGTCTACTTCTTCGTGTGTAACAGCTTTTACTACATCAGGACCGGTGATGAACATGTGGCTGTTTTCCTTTACCATGAAGATAAAGTCTGTCAATGCAGGCGAGTAGCAGGCACCTCCGGCACAAGGACCCAGAATAGCAGAAATCTGTGGGATTACACCTGAAGCAATGGTATTCTGGTAGAAGATAGATGCATATCCTGAGATACTGCCCACACCTTCCTGAATACGTGCACCACCCGAGTCATTCAAAGCAATAACCGGAGCACCGTTCTTCAGTGCCAGCTGCTGTACTTTCACAATCTTCTGGGCACCTGTAGCACTCAGTGTACCGCCAAATACGGTAAAGTCGTATGCGTATACATATACCAGACGACCGTCAATCTTACCGTAACCACATACGATACCATCGCCAGGAATGTGTTTTTTATCCATTCCGAAATCGGTACACTTGTGGGTCACCAACTTATCAATTTCGTTGAATGTTCCTTTATCGAGCAACATATCGATACGTTCGCGGGCAGTCATGTGTCCGTTGGCATGCTGTTTCTCGATGCGTTCAATGCCGCCTCCCATAGAAGCCTGCTTGTCAAGCTCCTGAAATTTTTTATATTGTTCTTCTGCTGTCATAATTAGTCTTCGTTTATGATGTCGAGTGTCATGATAACCTGATTGCTGTTTACAGAATCGCCTTCCTTAACCAGAATTTCCTTCACTGTACACTCACTGTTTACTTTATAATTGCTCTGCATTTTCATGGCTTCGATTACAACCACGATATCGCCTGCCTGCAGACGGTCGCCCACCTGAACCGGTATTTTCACAACCTTACCCGGCATCGGAGAAACAATCTTGTCCTGCTGTTTTTCTTCGGCTCCCTTACGCATGCGGAGGTATTTAGCCTGTGAGTCTACCACATCAATGTTGTATTGCTGGTAGTGAGCATTCACGGTATATTTCTTACCGCCTTCGTGACGGATAACTTCAGCATTGTACGACTTTCCATCGTGCAGGATAGAGCAACTGCCATTTTCGGCCATCACTACGTCTACATCGTATGGAACACCGTCGATAGTGAGCTGAACTTTATTTCCTTCTTTGCTAACCAATGTAACATCGGCTACTCTGTTTCCAATATGTATTTCCATAATCCTTCTATTTTTGCTATTACTATATTTAAACCGGATGCAGGAGCATCAGATACGGAGTACACCTTTCTGGAGTCCGAACTCACGCCAGCGGCTGATAAGACGGTTATCCGAAGAGCTGGTCTTGTTTTCTTCCAGGTTCATCAGGTAATCGATATAAGCTGCAATCATGGCAATGTTTTCGGTTTCTTCTTCTTTCTTGCCGGCCCATTCCTTCAACATATCGGCATGTTTCGGGATAAACAGGGTATTGTAGTGTCCTTCTACGAAATCAGGCACGTGCATGATGTGACGCAGGTAGCTGATGTTGTTCTTCAGACCGGTAATCTTATACTCGTACAGCACACGGCGCATACGTTCGATAGCAAACTGACGGGTAGTAGCCCATACAATCAGTTTACCAATCATCGGGTCGTAGTAAATAGGAATTTCATAACCTTCGTACACATAGCTGTCGATACGTACACCGATACCGGTGGGTTCCATCAGCTGACGGATAACACCCGGAGAAGGCATGAAGTTATTGTCGGTATCCTCGGCACAGATACGGCATTCGATGGCATGTCCGCGCTGTTTGAGATCTTCCTGTTTGAAGTGCAACGGCTCGTTGTTGGCAATACGCAGCTGCTCTTTCACGAGGTCAACACCTACAACCTCTTCGGTGATAGGATGCTCTACCTGCAAACGGGTATTCATTTCG
>ENA-UEQH01000315-UEQH01000315.1-human-gut-metagenome-genome-assembly--contig:-NODE-315-length-28859-cov-3.675248_pt1 | contig 28859 bp, 16 predicted proteins | sample MGYA00242945_ERZ507943 | MGnify/ENA primary metagenome ERZ507943 (study PRJEB26167, sample SAMN06115418) | human gut metagenome | host: Homo sapiens | place: China:Hubei | collected 2015-03-06 | study... | reverse complement strand
GTGTGCGGCGGCTCCCTTCCTCGTGTGCATTGATTTTAACTTTATCGACCCATGGCTATTCATCAGAAACAGGTGATGACGCTTCAGCAGAAGCTCTCCCCGCAGCAGATCCAAATGATTAAATTGCTCGAACTGCCTGCCGTGCAGCTCGAACAGCGCATCAAACAGGAGATCGAGGACAACATCGTTCTGGAAGAGGAGGAACGCTCTTCCGAGGACGACGAGCAGCCCCAGCAGATCTCCGTTGACGAATACCTGCACGACGACGACACGCCGTCGTACAAAAGCCGCATCAACAACTTTTCGAAAGACGACAAACAGCGCCCGGTCTATCTGACCGAGGGGCGTTCGTTGCAGGAGTATCTGATCGAACAGCTGCGCTACCGGAATCTTCCCGAGCGGGATATGCGGCTGGCCGTCTACCTGGTCGGAAGCATCGACGAGGACGGCTACCTGCGCCGCGACCTGGAGTCCGTGGCCGACGACATCGCCTTCACGGTGGGGGTCGAGACCACGGCCGGAGAGTTGGAACGCCTGTTGAACGTCATCCATGAGCTGGAGCCTGCCGGCATCGGCGCCCGCGACCTGCGGGAATGCCTGCTGTTGCAGATGGCGCAGATGCCGATCAACACCCGCCCGCGGCGGCTGGCCCGCAAGATTCTGACCAACTATTTCGACGAGTTCGTCAAGAAGCACTACGAGAAGCTGATGGCGCGCTTGCAGATCTCCGAGGACGATTTCCGCGAGGCGATCGCCGAGATCCGCCGGCTGTCGCCCAAACCCGGCAACCTCTACGCCGAGGGCGGTACGGACACCACGCCCTACATCATTCCGGATTTCCTCCTCGATTATCAGGACGGGCGTTTCACCCTGTCGCTGAACTCCTACAACGTTCCCGAGGTGCGCGTCAACCGCCGCTATATGGAGATGATTCGCGAGATGGTGGGTTCGGACGGCCGCGTCCGGGAGAAGGACAAGGAGGCGATCCAGTTCGTGAAGAGCAAGATCGACTCGGCGAAATGGTTCATCTCGGCCATCAAGCAGCGCCACGATACGCTGATGCGCACGATGCAGACCATTTTGGACTATCAGGAGGAGTATTTCAAGGACGGCGACAAGTCGAAGCTCCGGCCGATGATCCTCAAGGACATCGCCGACCGCACGGGGCTCGACGTTTCGACCATCTCGCGCGTGGTGAACAGCAAATACGTGCAGACGCAGTTCGGGATCATCCTCCTGAAATCGCTCTTCTCGGAGGCCATGCAGACCGATTCGGGCGAGGAGGTGTCGAGTTACGAGATCAAGAACATCCTTCAGGAGTGCATCGACGAGGAGGACAAGCGCCGTCCGCTGACCGACGAGACGCTGATGGACATCCTCAATTCGAAAGGCTACCGCATCGCCCGCCGCACCGTGGCCAAGTACCGCGAAATGCTCGGCATTCCGGTGGCGAGGCTGCGGAAACAGATATAGCCCGCTTGAGAAGCGGGATTTAAGGGCGGCGGCAGGCTTTCGGATATCGGATTCGGGGCTGCGCTGCCTGCCTTGAAAAACGTTTTTTAGGCGGGCGGGTCATTGCGAGCGAATGCAATGCGCGTGGCGATCCGATGGATAGCCGGGAGGTTCCGACATGATCCGCAGATCGCCGCGTCGGACCGAAAGTCCTCCTCGCAACGACACCCGTCCGAACGGCGGGCATTAAAGAACTGGAAATGAACTATAAAAAAATCTCCACCGGCATCTCCTGGGTCCTGCACCCGTTCCTGCTGCCGATCTATATGATGGCCCTGCTGCTGACGATGACGACCTTCGCCCATTACTCCCCGAACGTGAAGTTCTATCTGCTGTGGGTGGTGGCGCTCTATGCCGTCATCATCCCCGTGTTGTCGCTCGGGGTGCTGCGGTCGCTGGGCCGCATTTCGGACTACCGTGTCGATGACCGGCGCGAACGGATGCTGCCGCTGCTGATCGGGGCACTCTGCTACATCCTTTGCGCTGTCACCGTTGCGAAGATCCCTTCGGCGGTGTTCCTGCGCAAGTTCATGCTCGCCGCGGCCTGCTGCGAGCTGCTGTGCCTCGGGGTGTCGTTCTACTGGAAAATAAGCCTTCATCTGACGGGCATGGGCGCCGTCGTGGCGCTGCTGGTGGTGATGAACGTCGTGGGCGTGGGCAATATGATGGTGCCGCTCGTGGCGGCTGTCCTCTGCGCCGGGGCGCTGGCTTCGGCGCGCCTCTATCTGGGGTGCCACAACGGACGGCAGGTGCTGGCCGGATTCTGCGGCGGTTTCGCCGTCTCGGTGCTCGCCGTACTCTTCTTGTAAGGCGTCTTGCGCCGGTGGCACGGACGGGGCGGAAAAGCCTCCTGACCTGCTGTTGTTTCTAAAACAGGCGTCTTACGCCTGCCCCTCGGGGACGGATTTTTCGATCCGTCCCTTTTTTCGTCGCTCCTGTCGCTTCGGGCGGGATGTGTGCGCACACATCCCGTAAAAATGTATGATTGTTTCAATCAGATGTACGCAAGTTTCAGTCTTCCCCGATGCCTCATTCTAAATTTGCACTACCAGGAGGTTGCAGTTATTAAAAAAATCGAATAATGACGAGCTAACACAAGACGAATAACCTAAACCAATCAACATGAGTAAATCTACAAAGTATGCAATTTCCGGAACCGGGCGATGGGGCGCGCTGCGCTTCGCCGTGTTGGTTCTGGCGCTGTGTCTGCTGCAAGCGCCGGGGATTCTCGCTGCGCCCGCTGCGGCGGCGCAGGCCGGGAATGCCGCCGCGAAACACCGTGTTCAGGGTACGGTGGTCGATCAGGCCGGTGCGCCGGTGATCGGAGCCAACGTGATCGTCGAGGGCACGACGACCGGCACGACGACCGATGCGAAGGGCGCCTTCTCGCTGGAAGTTCCCGCCAAGGGCCGCTTGCTGATCTCCTACCTGGGTTATGAAACCCAGCAGGTGACACTGACCTCGCAGACACAGTATATGGTGACGCTGCGGGAGAATACGGCGGCCATTGCCGATGTCGTGGTCGTGGGCTACGGCGTGCAGCGCAAGGAGAGCGTCGTGGGCGCCATCTCGCAGGTCAAGGGCGACGCCCTCGTGGATTCGGGCGTGTCGAACATCACCAACGCCCTCGCGGGCAAGCTCTCGGGCGTCACGACGCTCCAGACCTCGGGACAGCCGGGTCAGAACGACGCCGAAATCCTGATCCGCGGCGTGTCGAGCTTCAGCAACTCCAACCCGCTGGTGCTGGTGGACGGCGTGGAGCGCGATTTCTCGACCATCGACCCCAACGAGGTGGCCAACATCTCGGTCCTGAAAGACGCTTCGGCGACGGCCGTGTTCGGCGCCAAAGGTGCCAACGGCGTCATCATCGTCACGACCAAAAGCGGTCAGGAGGGCAAGCCGAAGATGGACTTTTCGTTCTCGACGGGTTTCGCCATGCCGATCAACACCCCGAAGCATATCGACTCCTACCGGACGATGTCGCTGATGAACGTGGCCAAGATGAACGACCAGCTCTTCGATTCGCTCACCTCGCAGGCGGACCTCGCCGAGTACCGCCGCCCCTCGTCGCGCCTCAACGCGCTGCGCTATCCCGACGTGAACTGGCTCGACGAGATGACCGACTCGTTCGCCTCGACGATCAACGCCAACTTCAACATCCAGGGCGGTACGCGCTTCGTGAAGTATTTCGCCTCGGTGGGCTATGCGCACGAAGGCTCCATATTCAAAGGCGTGAACGACGGCAAGATCGACTCGCGCTACTATTACAACCGCTTCAACTTCCGCACCAACGTCGATTTCAACGTCACCCCGACGACCGTCGTGTCGTTCAAGCTGGGCGGCAACGTCGGCATCAAGAATAAGCCCCAGCCGCAGGACGGCGACGACGGCATGTGGAAATACATCTTCGGCAGCTCGACGGCCAAATACCCGATGTACTACCCCTCGTGGGTGCTCGAAGAGGTTCCCGACCTGGACTATCCGGGCGTCGTGGAGGACCGCCTTATCAGCGAGGCCGACCAGACCACGGGAAACCCCTATTACCAGATGATGCGCGGCCGCTTCATCCAGCTCACCGATTCCAAACTCTTCTCGGACATCATCCTCAACCAGAAGCTCGACTTCATCACCAAGGGACTTTCGGTGCAGGGCAAGGTGTCGCTGAGCACCTATTATAAATATACGACCCTGCGCACCGAGTACGACCGTCCGGCGTGGTACCTCGATTTCTCGAAGATCGGCTCCGGCGAGAATCCGTGGCGCCGGACGGGCGACAACGGTTATCTCTACGTGCCCAATCCGGTCTACACGACGGCCGGCAACGCATTGCAGGACGGCTACTACCTCGACCTCTACTACGATCTTTCGCTCAACTACAACCGCACCTTCGGCCGCCACAACGTGACGGGTCTGGTGCTCTTCAACCGGCAGGAGCAGGACAAGGGGTCGGATTTCCCCTACTACAACGAGGCGATCGTGGCGCGCGCCACCTACGATTTCGCCCACAAGTACCTCGTCGAGGTCAACATGGGTTACACCGGTTCGGAGCGCTTCGCCCCGGGCAACCGTTTCGGGTTCTTCCCCTCGGGCGCCGTGGGGTGGGTGGTCTCGGAGGAGCGTTTCTTCGAGCCGCTGAAACCGTGGTTCAGCAAGCTGAAACTCCGCTATTCGCAGGGTCTGGTCGGCAGCGACTACGCCAACAACCGCTGGCTCTACATGAGCGAATTCTCGAAGGACGGCAACGGACACATCGTCGAGGACAAAATCGCCAACAGTTCGGTGCAGTGGGAGCAGGCCATGAAGCGCGACCTCGGTATCGAGATGGGTTTTCTGAACGACGAACTCCACCTGAGCGTGGACCTCTTCGACGAGAAGCGCGATAAGATGCTGATTTCGGTGGACAACACGACCCCGATGTGGATCGGCAACACCTCGAAGGAGCTCAACAAGGGTAAGATCAAGAAACACGGCATCGAGCTGGAGCTCTCTTACCGCAAGCAGCTGAACAAGGACTGGACGGTCTTCCTGGGCGGCAACTTCTCGTTCAACGAGAACCGCATCCTCTACGCCGACGACGCCCTCTACGCCCTCGCGCATCAGCGCAAGGTCGGCACGGCCCTCGGCGCGCAGCTCAGCGGCGCATACCTCGTGGGCAACGGCTATCTGACCTCGGTGGACGACATCCACAGCAACTTCCTGCCCGTCAAGGTCAGCGACGTGGTGGTCGGCGACTACAAGTTCCTCGACTTCACGGGCGACGGCGTGATCGACAAGGACGACCTCGCACGCATGGAGGGTTCGCTCAATCCTCCGATCGCCTACGCCTTCAACGCGGGCTTCAAGTGGAAGGGCCTCGACGTGAACGTCCTCTTCCAGGGCTATGCCAAGAAATGGGTCAATTTCGACCAGATGTACGAGTGGGAGTTCTACAAGGGCAACTACCGCACGCACCTCTCGTCGCTCGACTACTGGTCGCCGTCGAATCCGGGCGGCAACCACGGAGCCGTGCACTACACCGCCTCGTCGCAGGTCAACATGAACTGGTCGGGCTACAACGAGAGCGCCACGACGGGCGGTTACAACGCCAAGATCGCCGGCCGTTCGTGGCGCCGCGCCGATTACCTGCGTCTGAAAGAGGTTTCGGTCGGCTACACGTGGAGCGGCCCGAAGATCAGGCAGGCGCTGGGCGTGCGTGCCCTGAAGGTGTACGCCACGGGTAACAACCTGCTGACCTTCACCGACCTGCTGGAGGGCGATCCCGAAAACAAGTACCTCGTGTGGGGGCAGTATCCGCAGATGATGACCGTCAAACTGGGCATTCAGGTGTCGTTCTGATCCCAAAAACGCAAACAGACCATGAAACATATATTGACAAGGGTATTGAGCTGGGCGGTGCTGGCGGCGGCCGCCGCAGGCAGCACTTCGTGCCTGAACGAATATCTCGACAAGGCGCCCGACGCAGGACTGGACGAAAAGGAGGTTTTCTCGAAGTACGCCAACTTCAAGAGCTATTTCTACGCAGTCTACAACGGGGCCAACTTCAACATCAAGGCGCACTATCCGCAGTGGTTCGCGGGCAACAACCAGAAATTCACGATGGAGGGGCTTACGGACATGTGCGACATGACCCGCATCCAGCGCTGCCAGCCCGGCAAGCAGGGCGACGGTTCGACGGTGATCTACGCCGTGGGCTACAACTCCGACGCTTCGTCGAAGACCGCGAAGGTGCCCTATTCGTGGAAGTCGATCCGCGTGGCCAACATGACCATCCGCAACATCGACATGTTGCAGGACGCCACCGACCGTGAGAAGAAGGACCTGCTGGCACAGGCTTATTTCGTGCGCGCCTACTGCCATTTCGAACTCTTCCGCCTCTACGGATCGCTGCCCTACATCGACAAGGTGATGGGTTCCGAGGACGAATGGGACCTGCCGCGACTGTCGGATTACGACATGTTGCAGCGCATCGCCGCCGATTTCCAGACCGCGGCCGATATTTTCGATCAGGCGGGGCTGATGCGCCGCGACCCGGCTTCGGGTTCGGGGCATCTCGCGGCCACGGATCAGGACAAACCCAACGGCGTGACGGCGCTGGCCATGAAGGGCCGCGCGCTGCTCTACTCCGCCAGTCCGCTGAGCAATCCCGGAAACGACATCTCCTGCTGGGAGGAGGCTGCCGAGGCCAACTGGACGGCGCTGAAGAGCGCCCTCGACCACGGCTATCTTCTGCTCGCCAAGGAGAAGTACACCGATAATTTCTACGGCACGAAATACACCAACGAGCAGCTGTGGGCCTATACGAGCGGCAGCACGACCAACTACAACAACGACCGCGTGCAGGCTTTCGTGCCCTATTGCTTCTCGAACAACGCTTTCAGCTCGGGACAGTGCCCGACGCAGAATTTCGTCGATAAGTTCGAGACCGCCGGCGGCTATCCGCTCAACACCCCCGAGGAGCGCGCCGCGGCGACCGCTGCCGGGCAGTACGACGAGCAGAACCCCTATGTCAACCGCGACCCGCGTTTCGATGTCGTGGTGATCTACAACCAGAAGCCCGTGCAGGGCTACGGCAACGCCTCGATCTATGTCAACGAGGACGGCAGCCTGCCTTCGGGGTCGCTGATCCAGAAGCGCAGCGGCAGCGAGGACGGAGTTTCCGAGACCTTCTACTACGAGCAGAAGCGCACGGGGGCCCTCTCGAACAAGGGTGTGCAGAACCTGCTGCTGACCGACCCGATCATCCGCCTGGCGGAGCTCTACCTCAACTACGCCGAGGCGGCCAACGAGGCTTACGGTCCCGACGGACAGGCTCCCGGTGCTGCGATGACGGCCCTTGAGGCGCTGAACACGGTCCGCAGCCGGGTGGGGATGCCCGCCGTGCTCGACGCCTACACGACCGACAGGGACGCCCTGCGCCCGCGCATCAAGAACGAGCGCGCGGTCGAGCTCTGCTTCGAAGGCTACCACTATTACTGCGACATCCGCCGCTGGAAGGACGCCCCCTCGATCCACCGCACGCGGCTGACGGGCATGCGTGTCACCAAACTCAAGGCGGGAGCCACGGCGCAGTATCCCACGGGATTCCGTTACGAGCGGTTCGAGCTGCCTTCGAACCGTCAGATCGCCTGGAAGAACGACGGCATGTACTACGTGCAGTTCCAGACGAGCGACCTGCTCAAAATGAAGAACTACGTACCCAACGAGGCGTGGTAGTGTTAATCGCATAATGAGAAAATCCATGAAACATACTCTGTTTTCACAGTCCAAATACGCTGCGCTGCTGTGCATGCTGCTGATCCTCCCGGCGTGGTTCAGCCCGGCTGCGGCGCAGGCGCGCAAGGCGCAGCCCCGGCGGGTCGATGTCTCCGTCGCGGTGGTCACGCCCGACGGGAAGCCGGTCCCGAACGCCGATCTCACCGTGGGCGAGGGTGCGCGGCACCTGAGAGCCGACGAGGCGGGCCGCATCGTCTTTTCCGTCGCACCCCGCGATCTGGTGACGGTTTCGGCCGAGGGCTTCACACCCGTCCGGGCCCTGGGCAGCGCCCTGGCCGAATCGTCGCAGGTGACGCTGACTCCTGCGGTCCTGCTGGCCGGCGAGGGCGACGACGTTCCGCTGCCCTATACCTCGCTCAAGAAACGCTGGTCGGTGGGCAGTTCGGTCGTCATCCGCGGCGAGGAGCTCGAAAAATACTCCTCGACCGACATCCGCAACGCCCTGACGGGGCTGGCCGGCGGTGTCGAGGTTGCCGAGAAGTTCGGCGGTCCCGGCGTCAATCCGCTGGAGCACATCGGCCAGTACGGCGCCTCGACGCGCATCAGCGTCACCGCCCGCGGCAGGCAGATGATGTACATGGTCGATGACATCCCCGTGCAGATCGACGAGACGCCGCTCGACCCCCAGCAGATCGAGTCGATCACCATCGTCCGCGACGTGCTCGAAAAGAGCCTCTACGGCCCCTCGGCCGCCAACGGCATCGTCTACATCCGGACCAAGCGCGGCCGCTACAACGACCGTTACCTCACGGTGGACGTCGAGGGCGGCGTGAACACCGTCGATCGCATGCCCGAGTATGTCAGCGGCGCCGATTATGCCCGGCTGAACAACATCGCCCGCAACAACAGCGGTCTGGAGATGCTCTATTCGCGCGACGACGTGGCGGCCTATGCCAAGAACGATCCTTACGACATGTGGCATCCGAGCGTCGATTTCCGCGACATGATGCTCAAGAATACGATGTATTACACCAAGGCCAACGTCTCGTCGGGCGGCGGCAACGATCTGGTGCGCTACTTCGCCTTCCTGGGGTACGCCGGCGAGGACGACATCTACAAGATCGGTCCCGCGGCGAACTACAACCGCGTGAACATCAACGCCAATCTCGACATCAAGCTGCACCGCTACATCCGGGCGCGCTTCGGGCTGGTCTCGACCATGGGCATCCGCAAGTCGTCCAACTACGGTTACAGCTCGAACTATTCGAGCGAGGACGCCTCGTCGAACACCACGCTCGGCGTGACCGAGTTCCCCGACATCATCAGCGACATCAACACCACGCCGGGCATCTCGTTCCCGATCTACGCCAACAACGATCCCGATCTGGAATCGCCGTGGTATGCCGTCTCGTCGCTCTACAAGCAGAATCCCGTGGCCAACATCCTCGAAAACGGCGCCTATACCGAGACCATCCGCAAGGGCCTGATCAACGTGGGCGTTGACATCGACTTCTCGTTCCTCACGCCGGGTCTCACGTCGATGACCTACGGGGCCTACGACGCCACGAACCTCGTGCGGCTGGGCACGGCCGAGGACTATGCGGCCTACATCCTGAACAAGGGCATCGACGAGAACGGCTACGATGCGATGATCTCCGAGCAGAGCAGCAGCCACAGCGTGAAGGCGATGGCCAACAAGACCCGGTTGCTCGACTACTTCTCCAACCGCTTCTATTTCGTGCAGAAGTTCGCCTACGACCGCACCTTCGGCCGTCATGCCGTCGCCGCGTCGGCCTCCTATATGATTACCAAGCGTTCGCAGAAGTTCATCACCGAGCACCGCCGCGAGATGACCTTCGGCTTCGGCGCCCGCTATGCCTACGACGGCCGTTACCTCGTGCAGGCGGCTTGCAGCTATCAGGGAACCTATGCGCTGCTGAACAACCGCTGGTCGGCGTCGCCGTCGGTGGGTCTGGGCTGGATCGTCTCCGAGGAGAATTTCATGAAGAACCTCCGCGGCATCGACTTCCTGAAACTGCGCGCCGAGGGCGGCATCCTCTATTTCGACGGTTCGATGTCGGCCAACCGCGATGTCGATAACTACAAGTGGGACAACAGCGGCCAGAAATTCGGCCCTCATACGAACAACCAGTGGTTCGGAAGCACCACGAGCAACGCCGTCGATCGGCTCTACGCGCAGATGCTGGGCAACCCGAATCTGCGTTTCGAGAAGCGCCGCGAATTCACGGTCGGCATCGAGGGGCTTGCCCTCCGCCGCCGGCTGAGTTTCGAACTCAACTACTACAACACGCTCTCCGACGGTCCCGTCGCCGAGATGAAGAACGTCCTGCCGCTGCTGGCCGGCATCTCGTCGGGATCGCTCTGGATGAATTACGAGAAGACCCGCTATCAGGGCTATGAACTGGCGCTGGGCTGGCGCGACCGTGCCGGCGACTTCTCCTACTCGGTCAACGGCTGGGCGACGTTCCAGGCTTCGAAGGTGCTCCGCGCCGACGAGCTCGACTACAAGGACGCCTACCGTTCGAAAGTCGGCTATTCGGCCTCCTCGATCTGGGGCCTGCGCTGCATCGGGCAGTTCCAGAGCGACGAGGAGACGCTCGCCGTGCCGCAGCTCTTCGACGACAAGCTGCAAAAGGGCGATCTCAAATACGAGGACATGAACGGCGACGGACAGATCGACGACAACGACTTCTGCGTCATCGGCAACTCGACGCCCAAGATGATCTACGGCGTGAACGTCAACCTCCGTTACCGCGATTTCGACCTGACGGTGGTGGGCACCGGGCGCGCCTTCTACGACCTGGCGCTGACGAACGACTACTTCTGGAACGGCTGGGGCGACGGCAACTATTCGAAGTACACGCTTCGCAACGCCGGCAATCCCGACCACCCGCGCCTGACCTACAACAAGGTCAACAACAACTACAAGACCTCGACCTTCTGGCTGGAGGACGGCGGGTTCTTCAAGATCCAGACCGTCGAACTGGGCTACGAACTGCCCGTGCACCGGCTGGGCATCACCTCGATCCGCCGCATGCGGGTCTACCTGCGCGGCAACAACCTCTGCACCGTTTCGAAGATCAAGGATGTCGATCCCGAGGCCATCGGCTCCGGACTCACGAACTATCCGCTAATGCGCACCTTCGTGGCAGGCGTTAAGTTAACCTTCTAATTGAGACGACGATGAAAAGAACCTATTTTCAGATACTGGCGGTCGCCGCAGTCGGTGCGATGTGTTCGTGCAGCGATTTTCTCGATCCCTATCCCAGCGCGATCCGCTCGGAGGAGTACATCCTGACCAACCCGACGACGATGCAGGGCCTCATCGGCAAGTGCTACGACTACATGGCCCAGAACTACAACGACAACGAGGGCGCCTACCTCGACTGCGCCACGGACAACGCCGTGCGCACCTCGACGACCGATGTCCTGCGGCGTTTCGCCGTCGGCGTCACGAGCCCCACGAACGACCCGTTCGAAACCTACTGGGACCGCGACTACAAGGGCATCTACAACGTCAATATGTTCCTCAAGGACGACCGCGGCCTGAACATGCGCTATATGCTCGACGAGCACCTCGACGAGCTGCTCCGCAACCGCCTTTGGGGCGAAGCCTACGCCCTGCGCGCCTGGTTCCAGTGGGACCTGCTGCAAAAGTTCGGCGGACGCGGCACGGACGGCCGCCTGTTGGGGTATCCCATCCTGCTCGAACCCGTGCGCGTCTGGGAGATGTCGCCCGAGGAGATGCGCGGCTTGCGCTTCGAGCGTAACACTTATGACGAGTGTGTGGCGCAGATCCTGCGCGACTGCGATTCGGCCTACAAGTATCTGCCGATCGCGCACCGCGACTTCCTGGTGCCGAACGCCGACGACCGCCGCGTGCTGGGGGCCCAGAACTGGGGCCGTCTCGACGGCATCAGCGCCGTGGCCATCAAGGCGTTGGTCTACCTCACGTGGGCCAGCCCGCGGTTCAATCCCGACGGCGACGTGGAGCGCTGGCGCAAGGCCGCCGAATGCGCCAAGGAGGTGATGGATTTCAAGATGACGGTGGACAACGTCTCCGGAGGCTTCTCCGTCGGACGGCAGGTCGATTGGTGCGACCCCAACAACCCCGAAATCGTCTACGCCTCGCGCTACAAATCCTCGAACGACGACATGGAACGCGCCTTCTATCCGGGCGGCTTCCAGGGCAACGGCACGATGGGCGCCACGCAGGAGCTGGTCGATGCTTTCGGCATGGCCGACGGCTATCCGATCGGCGAGTCGCCCGAGTACGCCTACGATCCCGCGAATCCTTACCTCAACCGGGACCCGCGCTTTTACAGCGTGATTTTCTACAACGGCCGTTCGGTGGTTACGGGGCAGACGAGCAAGACCTACACTTTCGAGAACTGGTCCAACGGCGGCAAGGATGCGGCCGGAACCAGTTCGAAGAACTCGCTGACGAACTACCACATCAAAAAGTTCGTCTACATGGGCCTCAACTGGTCCGAGACCTCGGTCAACAAGATGCCGCATTCGAAATTCTTCATCCGCTGGGCCCACATGGTGCTGGCCTTCGCCGAGGCGGCCAACCGCGTCGGCGGTCCCAACGCCCCGATCGACGACCTGACGGCCCGCGAGGCTATCGCCTGGCTGCGCAGCCGCACGACCTACGACGGTGCCGAGGGCATCAAGTCGGACCCCTATCTGGAGCAGGTGTCGCTGGCCGGCAAGGAGGCTTTCGACAAGTTCCTGCGCAACGAGCGCCGCATCGAAACCTGCTTCGAGGGCACGTGGTTCTTCGACCTGCGCCGCTGGACGACGACGCTCGGCGAGCTGAACCGCGAGGTGCACGGCGTGCAGGTGACCCGCAAACAGAACGGCGACTTCGAGTACGACTTCGACCACGTGGTCGAAAAGCGCTCGTTCACGTCGGCTTACCTCCCGATCCCCTACAAGGAGATGCTCAATGTCGAGGGCCTCGTGCAGAACGAAGGCTGGGAGAACTGGCAGTAAATCATAACCCGGAAAAACCGCAAAAACATGAAAAAATACCTGTTCATATTGGCCGCAACCGCCGCGCTGACATCGTGCTACGACGATTATGTGAAGGACAACGACACGCAGGCCGTGGGTTTCGCCAATCAGACCGATGTCCGGTCGGTCATCGTGGGCGAGGGCATGAAGTTCTCCACGGGCGTGGCGCTGGGAGGCACGATCGAGAACTCCGTGGACCGTCCGATCAGCTTCGAGATCGACTATTCGCTGGTCAGCGACGCTACGTTGCAGGCGATGAAGACTCACGTTTTCTCCTACATCCAGAACCTCACCAGACCGCTCGGCTCGCTCGAAGCGCTGTCGGCCGAGGAGTATAAGCTGCTGCCCGAGGGCGGCACCGACGGCCGCGTGACGATCCGCCGGGGTTCGCACCTGGGGCAGATCATTATCAAGATCGACTCCGCGAAGTTCCTCGCCGACGCTTCGCGCACGCTGCCCAAGTTTGTGATCCCCCTGCGTCTGACCGACGGCAACGGCACCGATCTGATCGCCGGCAAGGAAACTTCGGTGATCGGCGTGCGCTATGAGAACATGCTCTTCGGCAACTACTGGCACGGCGGCGAGACCGTCGTGACGGACGCTTCGGGCGCCGAGGTCAACCGCATCGCCTATTATACGACCGTCCCGCAGTCCGAGACGCGCGTCTGGACGCTGACCACCGTCGCGCCGTTCTCGCTGACGGCCAACGCTGTGGGCGGCGAGCTGAACGGTTCGAAGGCCCAGCTCAAGCTGACGCAGGGCGCGGACGGGGCGATTACGGTGAGCGCCGCGGACGGTGCCGACTATGCGGTCGAGGCCGACGGCGAGTGCTCGTTCAACCGCGCGAAGTTGTTGCAGAACCGCCGGATCTATCTCAAATACAAGTACGAGAAGGATGGCCTGATCTATCACGCCACCGATACGCTGACGTTCCGCAACCGCGTGCGCGACGGCGTGAACGAGTGGCAGGACGAGAATCCCGCTAACTATGAATAGCCGCATGAAACGACTTTTGAACAGACTGACGCTTCTGGCGGCCGCCGTGCTGGCCGCCGGGAGCCTCGCGGCCAAGGCCCCGGAGTACCGCCGGGTCGAGGCCCGGGAGAACGCGCAGAAACCCGAATGGAAGAGCTACGAGGCGAAGACCGTCGATCGCCTTCCGGGTTTCAACTGCCGGAAAAGCGATCCCAAACAGAGCGTCTACGGCGGCTGGATGGTTGACCGGCAGGAGGCCACCGGATTCTTCCGCACGCAGAAGATCGGCGGCCGCTGGTGGCTGATCGACCCCGAGGGATGGCCTTTCATCCACAAGGCCGTGGCTGTCTTCACGACGGGCGGTTCGGACCGTCAGAAGAAGGCCCTCGAAGAGAAGTTCGGGACACGTGCCGCATGGGCCGCCGACCAGCAGGAGATGCTGCGCCGCTACGGGTTCAACGGGCTGGGCGCCTGGTCGGACGTGGAGACGGTCCGCGAGTCGGAGCGCCCGATGCCCTACACCGTGATCGTGAGTCCGATGGGCATGTACCGCTCGCAGCACCGCAGGCACTTCGGCGGCAAGTACAAGCAGGCCGGATGGCAGGGCTACCGCTTCGACCTGGCGATGGTTTTCGATCCCGGGTTCGACGCCGTGATCGACCGGGCCGTCAGCCCCATTGCCGAGTACCGCGACGACAAATACCTGCTGGGCTATTTCACCGACAACGAGCTGCCGTGGGTCAACGATGCGCTGGACCGTCACCTGACGCTGCTGGCGCACGACGAGGATGCCTACATCGCCGTCCGCAAGTGGTACGACGAGCGCAAGGGCGTGAAAGACGCTCCGGCGGCGGAGATCACCGACGCCGACCGCAAGGCGTTCCAGACCTTCTATTTCGACACCTACATGCGCAAGGTCACCGAGGCGCTCCGCAAGTACGATCCCAACCACCTCTATCTGGGCTGCCGTTTCAACCAGCATCATCAGGAGATGGCCAGTCCGGAGATCTTCGCCGTGGCCGGCAGGTATATGGACGTGATCTCGATCAACCACTACCGGCTGTGGGAACCCGACGCCGCGTGGATGGCGAACTGGGAAAAGTGGTCGGGCAAGCCCTTCATCATCACCGAGTTCTACACCAAGGGCGAGGACTCGGGGCTGCCGAACAACACCGGGGCCGGATGGAACGTGCGGACGCAGGCCGACCGCGGCTGGTTCTACCAGAATTTCGTGACGGAGCTGCTGCGCAGCGGCAACTGCGTGGGATGGCATTGGTTCACCTACATGGACAACGATCCCCAGAATCTGAAAACCGACCCCTCGAACCGCGATTCGAACAAGGGCGTCGTGGCCTGGAACTTCGAGCCCTACACCGTACTGTTGGACGAGATGAAGCAGTTGAACGACTGCACCTACCGGCTGATCCGCCATCTGGATGCGGAGAAGTCCGAAGCAAACCGAAAAACGACCGATAACCATGAATAAATCGCTGAAATACCTGCTTTTGACCGCCTCCGCCGCGCTTCTGGCCGCCGGATGTGCGGAAGACAAGACCTATGCGCTGCCCGAGGTCTATCCCTCCAGCGGCGACACGCCCTCGGACGTGGAGCCGCCGCATCAGGTGCGCGCCCGCAAGAACAAGACCTCGGCGTGGGGCGATTACCTCGCCTACACGGTCGATCGCATCCACGGCTTCACGCCCGGCGAGGACACCGCCACCGACAAGCACGGCGGCTGGAAGGACTCGTCGCTGAGGGCGAGGGGATTCTTGCGCACGCAGCAGATCGGCGGCCGCAGGTGGATGATAACCCCCGAAGGCAACCTCTACATCTGCAAGGGCGTGGCCGTGTTCAGCGCCGGCGGTTCGGACCGCCAGCAGGCCAAGTTGCAGGAAAAGTTCGGATCGACCTCGGAGTGGGCCCGTCAGGAGACCTCGATGCTCAAGGCCCGCGGGTTCAACGGGCTGGGGGCCTGGTCGAACGTCGAGACCGTGCGCAAGCTCACCGAGCCGATGCCCTACACGGTGATCGTCAGTCCGATGGGCAAGCTCAACAGCTATATCAAGTCCTCGGGCGAGGAGGCCGACGCGAGCTGGTCGGGCTGGGAGGGCTATCCCAACGACTTCGCTATGGTCTTCCACCCCAAGTTCGACGAGTACGTCGAGAGCGAGATCAAGACCATCTCCAAGTACAAGGACGATCCCTACTGCATCGGTTATTTCACCGACAACGAGATTCCGTGGAAGGACTACGCGCTGGACCGCTGTCTGGAGAAATGGCCCGAGACGCACATCAACCACCGGAAGGCCCAGGAGTGGCTCGACCTGCGCAAGGGCAAGACCGGAGCGAAGCTCTCCGAGGCCACGGACGCCGACCGCCGCGCCTTCATTGCCTACTGTCTGGACATCTATCTGGAGAAGGTGACCGCGGCGATTAAAAAATACGATCCCAATCACCTTTATCTGGGCTGCCGCTTCAACCAATGGAACTACGAGCTGGTGAACGACGAGATATTCAAGACCGCCGGCAAGTACATGGACATCGTTTCGATCAACCACTATCAGAAGTGGGAGCCCGACGCGCAGGCCGTGCAGAACTGGGGCGCGTGGTCCGGAAAGCCGTTCTTCGTGACGGAGTTCTACACCAAGGGCGAGGATTCGGAGCTGCCGAACAACACCGGGGCCGGATGGAACGTCCGCACGCAGGCCGAGCGCGGCTATTTCTACCAGAATTTCGCGCTGAAACTCATCGAGAGCAAGGTGTGCGTCGGCTGGCATTGGTTCACCTATCAGGACAACGACCCCGAGAACGAGAACACCGACCCCTCGAACCGCGATTCGAACAAGGGCATGGTGACCTGGGATTTCCAGTACTATACGCCCCTGCTGGACAATATGGAGGCGCTGAACGGCAACGTCTATCAGCTGACCCGCTTTTACGATGCGCAATAAAACCGACTGATTATGAAAACCCTATTGAAGACAAACGTGATTCTGCTGCTGGGGATCGTGGCGCTGTGGGGCTGCGAGGAGGATGTGACCCCGTTGCAGCATACGGCGCCGCAGGTGACGTTCCCGGTGCAGGAAACCTCGCTGACGGCCGTCGTCGGCGATCCGGTGGAGTTCCGGGCCGACATCGAGAGCGGCGACAAACTCACCTGCGGATGGTATGTCGATGGAACGCTCGAAGCCTCGACCGCAGAGATGACCTATACGTTCAGCGCCCCGGGCGACTACGAAGTGCGCTTCGAAGCCCGCAACGGCGCCGGAAAAGTGGAGAAAAGCTATGCCGTGAAGGTCGCCGACGTGCTGAAAATGCACCTCTCGGTGGGCGACTCGACGCGCATCGTGCGCCGTCAGCTGGATGTCCTGAAAGTGATGGCCGTCGTCGATGCCGGGTCGGATGTCGTCCACGAATGGAAGGTGGACGGCGAGGTGAAGTCGGACAAAGCCTATTTCGACACGTTCGACCTGCCCGAAGCCCGGGTCTACACCGTGGCCTATGCGGGGACGAATGCCGCCGGAACTTTCCGGAAGAGTTTCGAGGTACAGGCCACGGAGCGTCCGCTGGAGATCGGTTTCTCGAACAACGACGAGACGATCGCCTGCAAGGACGGCGCCGTCGTGGAGATCATCGCCACGGTGAAGTACGGCGGTACGGGCGTGCAGCACGAATGGAAGGTGGACGGCGAGACGGTCTCGACCGACGCGGTGTTCAGCCGCGCTTTCGACGGCAAGGGACCCTATACGATCGCCTACCACGCCGTGAACTCCAAGCAGGAGACCGTGGACCGCACGTGGACCGTGACGATGGTTCCGTCGGGAGCGCTCTTCGAGCATTTCGAGGACTACACCGAGCTGCCCAAGTGGTGGACCCTGAAACAGAATACTCCGGGTATCGAACTGGCGGACAATCCCAAACCCGAAGGGATCAACACGAGTCTGAAGGTGCTCCGGGACAATGTTACGGGCACGGGTAGCACGTCGGGGTATTTCGACTTGAAACTGAAAGATATACCGGTTGACAAGATCGACGTGACGAAGTACACGGGCATCCGGTTCAAGGTCTATCTGGGCAAAAATAAGTATTATCCGCATATGGATTATGCCGGAAAAAAATATGCATCGGTTACTGATCCGCAGTTCAAGGATGAATGGGAGGTATTGGAATATCGATTCGACACGAAACTTGATCCGACGAAGAACTTGACATTCAGACCGCTGTACCAGAAAAACGGAACGAATATCCCTTCGGGGCCTGTGACCGAAACCAACACCCGCACGGTGTATATCGACGATATCGAGTTTTTGGAGTAAACTGAAATGCGAATGACGATGAAAAAGATAATTTGGATGCAGGCGGTCCTGCTGACGGGACTGGCTGCGATGTGGGGATGCGGCGGCGACGACACGACGGACGAACAGCCGGCCGTCATGCCGCAGGTGACATTCCCCGTCACGGAATCCGCCGTGTCGGCCTATGTCGACGACGCCGTGCGTTTCGAGGCGGTGATCGAGAGCCCCGGACCGCTCAGCTGCGGCTGGTTCGTCGATGGGAAACTGGCGGCCTCGACAGCTTCGATGACCTATGTTTTCAAGGCCAAAGGCACCTATGACGTGCGTTTCGAGGCTTCGAACACGGCCGGAAAGGTCGGGAAGGACTATTCGGTGACGGTCGAGGGATCGCCCCTGAAAGTGGAGTTCTCGAACGAGGAGGAGACCGTCTCCTGCCTGCCGGGCGAGGAGGTGCTCATCACGGCGACGGTCGTGGCCGGCGACAAGGAGGTCGTGCACGAATGGAAAGTCGGCGACGAGGTGGTTTCGACGACCGCGGAGTTCAAGCGCACGTTCGACGAAGCGGGGACTTTCACGGTTTCGTATCGAGGCGTCAACGGCAAGGGCGAGGAAAAGACCTCGTCGTGGACGGTAGGGGTCGAGGAGAAACCGTTGGAGATCGAGTTTTCGAAGGCCGACGGCTCGACGCTCCGGAGTGCCGCGGGTGACGAGGTGGTCATCACGGCGACGGTGAAGGGCGGCGCCACGGGCCTCGTGCACGCATGGAAGGTCGGCGGCGACGCGGTGTCGGCGGCCGCGGAGTTCCGGCATACGTTCGATGCGGCCGGAACCTATGCGGTGACCTACGAGGGCGTCAACGCCAAGGGCGAGAAGAAGAACGCTTCGTGGACGGTCGAGGTGAGCGAGGATGCCGTGGGGTACATGTTCGAGAATTTCGAAACGCTGTCGTCGCTTTCGGCGGATTATATTAAGGAGGCTAACGCCGGTTCGCTGTCGCTGGTCAACAATCCGTATCCTACGGCGAGCAATTCGAGCGGTAAGGTGTTGAAAGTGGATATGTCCAAGACGACGACTCCAACATCGGCTTTTTTCGATGTTTATCTTGAACCTAAATTTCCAGGCGCCGAGCGTGTGAAGTCTAAAGCCATCCAGCTGAAAGTCTATCTGGGTAAGAACGAGTACTATCCGCGTATGCTCATTCCGAAGTCGGGCAATCCGAACAAGATGCCCTGCAAGATCAACGGGCAGGCATTTGCGAACAACAATGCTTCGGCGTCCGAATGGAAGCGTCTGATCAAGACGGATGACTGGAACGTGTTCGTCTACGATCTGGAGGGTTGCGGATACGGTTTCGCTGATTGCAGCGAGTTTAACCAGATTCAGTTCCGGCCGTTGGTGAACATGACCGCCGGCGGTATGAGCGGATTCGACGCCGAGACCAACAACCGAACGGTCTATTACGACGATATCGAGTTCCTCGAATAACCGGGAACGCAGACATACCCTGCGGCCTCCGTCCTGCGACGGGCGGAGGCCGTTTTATGACTCAACAAAAAAAGCACATTGGTTACGATGAACAGAAAAGCAATCGCCCTGTGGCTGCTCGTGGCGGCGGCAGGTCTGGCGGGATGTTCCGGCCGGGAGGTCTACAAGGACCCCGCGGCGGAGGTGGAAGACCGCGTGGAGGACCTGTTGGGACGCATGACGCTCGAAGAGAAGGTGATGCAGGTCACGCAGTGGACCTATGGAAAGAACATGAACGTCAACAACGTCGAAAGCGAGACGAAGGCCGTGAGTCCGATGATCGGTTCGCTGCTCTACCGCAGCACCAGTCCGGCGTATTACAACCGGATTCAGCGCAAGGCCGTCGAGGAGTCGCGGCTCGGGATCCCGATCCTGTGCGGTTTCGACGTGATCCACGGCTACCGTACGATTTTCCCGATTCCGCTGGGACAGGCCTGCTCGTGGAACGAGGCGCTGGTCGGGGAGTCGTGCCGCATCGCCGCGCGCGAATCGCGGCTTTCGGGCGTGCACTGGACCTTCTCGCCGATGGTCGATGTGGCGCGCGACGCCCGTTGGGGCCGTGTGTCGGAGGGTTACGGCGAAGACCCCTATCTGAACGGAATGATGGGCGTCGCCGCGGTGAAGGGCTATCAGGGCGACGACCTGACGGCGGACGGTGCGATCGCCGCCTGTCTGAAACATTTCGTGGGCTATGCCTATTCCGACGGCGGCCGCGATTACCACTACACCGAAATCTCTCCGCAGACGCTGTGGGATACGGCGCTTCCGCCGTTCGAAATGGGCGTGAAGGCCGGCGCCGCGACGGTGATGAGCGCCTTCAACGACATTTCGGGCGTACCCGCGTCGGCCAACCGCTATACGATGACCGACATCCTGCGCGGCATGTGGGGATTCGACGGTCTGGTGGTCTCGGACTGGGACGCCGTGAAACAGCTCGTCGCGCAGGGCGTGGCCGCCGACCGGGCCGAGGCTGCGGCCAAGGTGATCACGGCGGGGCTGGACATGGATATGGTGGACGACGTTTACCGGGAGAATCTGGAAGCGCTGGTCGAAAGCGGACGGGTGCCGGAAAAGGTGCTGGACGAAGCCGTGCGGCGCATCCTGCGCGTGAAGTTCCGGCTGGGACTGTTCGAGAAACCCTATATCGAGGAGCTGCCCGACGAGCAGCGCTACCTGTCGATCGAGGCGCGTGCCGCGGCGCGGGAGCTGGCGGCCGAGAGCATGGTATTGCTGAAAAACAGCGGTGCGACGCTGCCTGTCGCCGGTGACGTGCGGCGCATCGCGCTGATGGGGCCGATGGCCGACAACCGCGCGGACCTGATGGGTTCGTGGTGGGGTCAGGGCGAGGCCGGCGACGTGGTGACGATCCTCGAAGGCGTGAAGGCCGAGTTCGCCGGAAAGGCCCGGATCGACTATGTGAAAGGGTGCGATTTCGACGGCGAGGACCGTTCGGAATTCGCACGTGCCGCGGCGGTTGCGCGTGCCGCCGATCTGGTGGTGCTCTGCGTGGGCGAGAAGCGCGGCTGGAGCGGCGAGAACGCTTCGCGGGCCAGCCTCGCGCTGCCGTCGATCCAGGAGGAGTTCGTGCGCGAAATGGCCCGCACGGGGCGGCCCGTCGTGGTGCTGCTCTCGTCGGGGCGTCCCGTGGACGTGCGCGGCATCGAGCCCGCGGCCGACGCGTTGGTCGAGATCTGGCAGCCGGGAACCGAGGGAGGCAGCGCCGTTGCGCAGCTGCTTTCGGGCAAGGTCAACCCCTCGGGGCGTCTGGCCATCACCTTTCCGGTCTGCGCCGAGCAGCAGCCCGTCTACTACAACCAGCGGCAGGCCGCGCGTCCCAAGTCGGGGCGTTACCAGAATCTCCGGCACGAACCGATGTACCCGTTCGGCTACGGACTGAGCTACACGACCTTCGAATACGGGACGGTGCGGCTCGACCGCGAGACTCTGCGCCGCGGCGAACGGCTGACGGCCGAGGTGGAGGTGTCGAATTGCGGGGCGATGGACGGCAAGGAGACCGTGATGTGGTTCGTCTCGGACCCGACGGCCTCCATTTCGCGTCCGGTGCGCGAGCTGAAGCATTTCGAGAAGCAGTTCATTCCGGCGGGCGAAAGCCGCGTGTTCCGCTTCGAGATCGACCCCGTGCGCGATCTGTCGTTCCCCGACCACACGGGAAAGCGGCTGTTGGAGAACGGCGCGTTCTATCTGCACGTGAACGGCCAGAAAGTGAAATTCGAACTGATTTGATTGGATTTTTATGAAGAACATACGATTCATACTGGCGCTGACGGGATGCTGTGCGGCGCTGTCCGCGGCGGCGGGGGAGGAGGCTCCCGCACCGCAGATCGTCAACGTCGCCGGCCGGGAGACCGTGTCGCTCGACGGGCTCTGGAAGACGATCGTCGATCCTTACGAAAACGGTTACTACGACTATCGCCGCAAACCGTTGAAGGACAATATGTCCTACTTCGCGGACGACGATTTCGACAAGGACCGCACGAAGCTCTTCGAGTACAATTTCAACACCGACCGCACGTTGCTGGTGCCGGGCGACTGGAACACCCAGCGGCCCCAGTTGTACTATTACGAGGGTACGGTCTGGTACCGCAATCTGTTCGACTACGAGCCCCGGGCCGACCGCCGCACGTTCCTCTACTTCGGGGCTGCGAACTACGAAACGATCGTGGGGCTGAACGGCCGCAAGATCGGCAAACACGTCGGCGGCTACACGCCCTTCAACTTCGAGATCACCGGCAAGGTGCGCGAGGGGCGGAACTCGCTGGTGGTGAAAGTCGATAACAAACGGTTGGCCGAGGGCGTCCCGACGCTCAATTCCGACTGGTGGAACTACGGCGGGCTGACGCGCAGCGTTATGATCGTCGAAACGCCGCTGACCTTCATCCGCGACTATTCGGTGCAGCTGAAGAAGGGCGAGCCGCAGGTGATCGCCGGCTGGGTGCAGCTGGACGGCGCCGAGGCCGAACAGACCGTGACGGTGGAGATTCCCGAACTGAAAATATCGAAAAAGGTCACGACCGACACCGACGGCTATGCCGCATTCGAGGTGAAAGCCAAACCGGTCTATTGGTCGCCCGAGAATCCGAAACTCTACGCCGTGCGGATCGCCGCCGATACCGACTCGGTGGAGGACCGCATCGGCTTCCGCACGATCGAGACCCGGGGCACGAAAATCCTGCTCAACGGCCGGGAGATCTTTTGCCGCGGGGTGTCGATCCACGAGGAGATGCCCTACGGCATGAGCGGCCGCGCCTTTTCCGCGGAGCATGCCCGCATTCTGCTGGGGTGGGCCAAGGAGATGGGATGCAATTTCGTGCGGCTGGCGCACTATTCCCACAACGAAGCGATGGTCCGCGCGGCCGAGGAGATGGGACTGATGGTGTGGTCGGAGATTCCGGTCTACTGGACGATCCAGTGGGAAAATCCCGCGACCTATGCCAATGCCGAAGCGCAGCTGGCGGACATGATCACGCGCGACAGGAACCGCGCCAACGTGGTGGTCTGGTCCGTGGCCAACGAGACCCCGCACGGCGAAGCGCGCCTGAAATTCCTGCGGTCGCTCATCGCCAAGGCCCGCAGCATGGACGGCACCCGGCTGGTGAGCGCCGCTATGGAGAAGACCCGGCTGAAACCCGACCTGCTGACGGTGAAGGACGACCTGGCCGATCTGGTGGACCTCATCAGTTTCAACCAGTACGTCGGCTGGTACGACGGCGAGTCGGAGAAGTGCGACCGCGTGAACTGGACCTTCGATCTCGAAAAGCCGGTTTTCATCTCGGAGTTCGGCGGCGGGGCGGTCTACGGCCGTCACGGCGCGCGGACGGAGCGTTTCACCGAGGAGTACATGGAGGACCTCTACGAACGCAGCGTCAACATGTTCAGGCGGATGCCCGGGCTGGCCGGGACGACGCCCTGGGTGCTGAAGGATTTCCGCTCGCCGCGCCGCCAGATGGTCGGCATTCAGGACGATTTCAACCGCAAGGGTCTCATCTCGGACCAGGGCGGCAAGAAGAAAGCCTATTTCGTCATGCAGCGTTGGTATGACGAGATGGAAAAACGGTATCGGTAGCGCGATTTTGCCGGAAAATACGCTTCGCCGCCCGGTGATTGCCGGGCGGTTTTTTTCGGTTCCGGTTGCGGAATTCTCCCGAAATTTCGTATCTTGTCGGATGGATAGAGAAACCGAGTATGCGTAAATTGATTCTCTTTTTGCTGTTTCTGGGCTGGAATTACCCCCCCCCGGCAGTCGGCGCCGCACCTCCCGCCCAGATGGTGTTCAAACACTTAGGCATCAGCGAAGGATTCAACCAGACCAACGTGACCACGCTTTATCAGGACGAAAACGGCACGATATGGGCCGCGGGCGTCGGCGGCGTGGTCCGCTACCGCGGATTGCAGACCGAGGAGCCGCTCATGCCGGAGCGTGCCGCGGAACTCTTCCGCCCGATGAACGTCAAGGGCATCTACGGCGAGCAGAACGGCCTGATCTATTTTTATCAGCTTCGCAATATCGTCGAATACGACCTGCGGCGGGAGACTTTCCGGCCGCTCTTCACCGATTCTTTGCTCGACAGCCGTTCGATCTCGGCCGCGACGGTCCGCGGAGGCCGGGTCTATGCCGCTGCCGGGGACCGCATCGTGATCGCCGCGCCCGACGGGAAGTGCAGCCAGCTGCTGCTGCCCCCGATGAGCGAGGTCTCGGCGCTGGCCTGCACGGCCGGGGGCGTGCTCTATGTCGGGACGCTCCATTCGGGGCTCTACCGCCTCGACGAACGCGGTGCGGCGGAGTGCATCCTGCCGACGGCTTCGAAGATCAGCAGCCTGTTCGAGGACAGCCGCGGCGATTTGTGGGTCTGTACCCGCAGCGAGGGGCTCTACCGTCTCGACGCCGGGGGCGGCGTGCGGCGTTTCGTCCACGATCCCCGGCACCCCGAGGGGCTGGCCGACAACTACGTGCGCTGCATCTGCGAGGACGACGAGGGCCGGTTGTGGATCGGCATGATGTTCGGGCTGGACTGCTACGACCCCGCGTCGGACCGCTTCTACCACTTCGGACGTTCGGACAACCCGCTTTACGGCATGCGCAACCTCACGGTGGAGTGCATCATGCGCGACCGCCGGGGTGCGATCTGGTTCGGGTCGTTCTATACGGGAATCTCCTATTTCCATCCCCACGAAGCGCTGTTCCGCGTGGTCCCGATCGAGGGCGGGGACACGACGTGGACCATCGTCGCCGACGTGACGCTCGACCGCCGCGGCGACGTTTGGGCCGGGACCTCGGACAAGGGACTCTATTTCTACGACCGCACGCGCCGCCGGGGCCGCTTCTTCAACATGGGCAACAGCGGCATCCCGAGCAACAACGTCAAGAGCATCCGCTACGACGCCGGACGCGACCAGCTGTGGCTGGGGATGTTCATGGGCGGTGTCTGCGTCTACGACATCCCTTCGGGGCGTTTCGAACGGCTGAAAATCGCCGACCAGGGCGGCGGATCGGAGAACATCGAGATTGTCCACAGCCTTTCGCGCGAAGGCGATGCGATCTATGCCGGGACTTACGCCGGAGTTTACCGGATCGACATGCGGACGCGCCGTGCGGAACGCATCCTGAACCAGCAGCGGGTGTTTAACGTGCTGAGCGGCGGCGACGGATGGCTCTACGTGGTGACGGGGCAGGTGAATTTCCGGGTTTACCGCCGCGACGAAGCGGGCGTTTACCAGCTCTATTTCAACCGCGTGGTGCAGCAGGACATGGTGACCTCGCTGTTCCGCGACGACCGCGGGCGGGCGTGGGTCGGAACGACCCGCAGCGGGGCGCTGCTGTTCGACCGCGAGCGGAAGGAGTTCGTGGCCTACGACCGGGCCGCGTGCGGCATTGCGAGCGACTACGTGAGCGCCATTTCGCAGACCCCTTCGGGGCTGATGGTCTTCGGAACCAACGCCGGATTGTCGGTCGTCGATGCAGACAGCCTCCGCAGCGAGAATTTCAACATCCGCAACGGATTCCCGCTGCTGTCGCTCGAAAACGGCTGTCTGTGGCGCGGCGGGGGCGACGAGATGCTGGCGGGCGGCGTCGATGGCATCGTGTCGTTCGCCGGGCGGGACCTGATCCGTACCGGACGTGCGCCGCAGCTCTTCTTCGCGGCGCTCTCGGTGAACGAGCGGCCCGTGCGGGCCGGCGACCGGACCGGTATTCTGGACCGGGCGATGCCCTACGCGAAGTCGATCTCGCTGGGGCACAGATACAGCATCGTGGACATCGCTTTCGGGACCGACAACGCCGTGGATTTCAACCTCGGCGACTATCAGTACAAACTGATCGGCTACGACGAGGCGTGGCGTCCGCTGCCGGGGAGCATCATCCGCTACATGAACCTCCCGCCGGGGCACTACCGGCTGGCTGTGCAGAGCCGTCCGACCAAACTGCTCGACGGCGGAGGGCGTATCGAACTCGGCATCCGGGTCTATCCGCCGTTCTACGCCAGCATTCCGGCCTACATTCTCTACGTGCTGCTGATCATGCTCATCACGGCGTGGGTCGTCCGCTACTACTATACGAAAAAGCAGCTGGAACAGTCGCTGGCGATGGAGCGCATGGCCCGCGAACAGCAGGAGCGCATCACGCAGTGGAAGCTGGTCTTCTTCACCAACATCTCGCACGAATTCCGCACGCCGCTGACGCTTATTCAGGGCCAGCTGGACCTGCTGGCGCGGCAGGAGATGCCGGGGGTGCTCAAAGGCTATCTGATGAGTGTCCGCCGCAACGCCCTGCGGCTGCGCGATCTGGTCAACGAGCTGATCGACTTCCGCAAGCAGGAGCAGGGATACATGTCCCTGAAAGTGAGCCGGCAGGATCTGGTGGCCTATCTGGCCGACGTGTGCGGCACCTTCGAGGAGTACGGCCGCATCCGCGAGGTGGAGCTGCGCTACGAACCCGGGATGGAGCGGCTGGAAGTGCCGTTCGACTCGGTGCAGTTGCAGAAAGTCTTCTACAATCTGATAAGCAACGCTTTCAAACACACCGACCGGGGCGGACGGATCACGGTGACGCTCTCGGCGGACGATGCGCAGGCCGTGGTGAAGGTGGCCGATACGGGCCACGGCATCGAGGAGAAATTCTTCACGACGATTTTCGAACGCTTCTACCACCACGAGGCCGACACGCAGGACGCCGGGGTCGGCATCGGACTGGCCCTTTCGAAAGGCATCGTCGAACTGCACGGCGGGCGGATCGGCGTCGAGAGCGAGGTGGGAGTGGGTTCGACCTTCACGGTGACGCTCCTGCTGAATCCCGATTTCAGCGGCAATGCCAACGTCGAGGTGGTCGGGACGCAGGAGCATGTCCGTCCGGCGCCCGTGGCCGATTACCTGCCCGCGCCCGAACGGATTCCGGGGTCGGAGGAGCTGCCGCGCCTGCTGGTCGTCGAGGACGACGACGAGCTGCGGAGCATGTTCGGCACCATCTTCGCGCAGCATTACCGGGTGACGCTGGCTGCGGACGGCACCGAGGGGCTGCGGCTGGCGCGCGAGGAGCAGCCCGACCTGATCGTGAGCGACGTGCTGATGCCCGGGATGTCGGGAACGGAGCTGTGCGCGGCGGTCAAGCGCGAATTCGGGACGTGCCATATCCCGGTGATCCTGCTCACGGCCCTCTCGTCGTCCGAACAGCGCATCACGGGGCTCGAAAGCGGCGCCGACGACTACGTTTCGAAGCCCTTCGACATGGACGTGCTGATGGCCAAGTGCAACGGCATGGTGCGCAACCGCCGGCTGTTGCAGCGCAAGTTCCTCGAAGGGAGCTCCGAACCCGCGTCGGAGGTGCTTTCGGGCAATCCGATGGACGAGGCTTTCGTGCGCAAGACGCTGGCGCTGATCGGCGGCCATCTCGACAGCGAATCGCTGGGAGTCGGGATGCTGAGCCGCGAACTGGCCCTGAGCCGCACGGCGCTGTTCGCCAAGATCAAGGGCGTCTTCGGGCAGACCCCCACGGAACTGATCCAGGGCATCCGCCTGCGCGAAGCCGCGCGGATGCTGGCCGAGTGTCCCGAGCTGAAAATCGCCGAGATCGCCGATAGGGTGGGGATCAATTCGCTGCAATATTTCGGCAAATTGTTCAAGGCGCGCTACGGCTGTACGCCCTCGGAGTACCGCACGGCGCCCGGGGAGAGGCGCGAGGGCGCCTGACGCGATACGCCCCGCCCCGGACAGACCGGAGCGGGGCGTTTTCAGTATGGGGCTGCGTCGCGGTCCGGTCTGCGGGTGCTCTTGAGGCAGGCGTCTTACGCTGGGGCCGCAGCAGTTGGGTCCGGAAGCGTTTTTGACCTTCGGTTGCTCTTGAAACAGGCGTCTTACGCTTGGGAGCACGGATGGAGATCGGAAGCCGACAGACCTGGGGTTGCCCCTAAGACAGGCGTCTTACGCCTGCTGCATGGCTTGGGCGATGCCTTCGGCGATCTGGTCGATGGCGCCCTGCAATTTGCCGCCGACCATCATCTTCATCATCATGTTCAGCTCGATGTGCAGGACCAGCCGCATGCGTGTGTCGGTCTCCGAAACCTTGTGCAGCTGAATCCAGAAGGCGAAGTCCATCGGAATTCCCCCGTCGTCGCCCACGATCTTGACGTGGCGCGGTTCGATGCGCTCCTCCATGCGGAGACGGACGGTGAAGCCTTTGGCCTTGAACGAACAGGTCTCCTCGGTGGCCTGCCACTCCTCGACCCGGTCGGCGAGGGCCGGCGTGAGGTTGTCGAAGCGGCTGATGACGGCGTAAATCTGTTCTGCGGGACGCAGAATCCGGTGTTGTTTCGATATGTACTCTTGCATTTTCAAGGATTGTGACGGTTGGGTGTCAGTCTATTTCGAACGTGCGGGCCGTGTCGCTGTCAACGGTGATGCGCACCGTCATCACATTGTCGGGCAGCAGCGGTTCGATCTTCTCGGGCCACTCCACCAGGCAGAGGTCGCCCGAATAGAAATACTCTTCGTACCCGAAGTCGAACGCCTCGCGCAGGTCGTCGATGCGGTAGAAGTCGAAATGGTGGATGCGGCGGTTGCCGTCGCCCTTGTATTGGTTGACGATGGCGAACGTAGGGCTGGTGACGGTGTCTTTGGCTCCGAGTTCGGCCGCGATTTCGCGGATGAGCGTGGTCTTGCCGGCGCCCATTTCGCCGCGGAAAGCGACCACCGTGCGGCGGCCCAGCGAACGGATGACCGCCTCGGCGACCTGCGGAAGCTCGTCCTGCGAGGTGATGTGGATGGTTCTCATTTATTTCTTGGGCTTTAGAA
>ENA-UEQH01000314-UEQH01000314.1-human-gut-metagenome-genome-assembly--contig:-NODE-314-length-28880-cov-15.482658_pt1 | contig 28880 bp, 25 predicted proteins | sample MGYA00242945_ERZ507943 | MGnify/ENA primary metagenome ERZ507943 (study PRJEB26167, sample SAMN06115418) | human gut metagenome | host: Homo sapiens | place: China:Hubei | collected 2015-03-06... | reverse complement strand
CCGTTATGGACAACGACAAACTTACCGCTGCTGTCCGTATGGGGATGCGCGTTGCGATCCGACGGACGGCCATGTGTTGCCCAGCGTGTGTGACCGATACCAACATTGCCCACAGGCATATTGCCTGCCAATTTCTGACGCAGTGCATCCAGACGGCCTACACATTTTTCTACACGAATGCTGTTGTTTTCATAAACAGCAATGCCGGCAGAATCATAACCGCGATACTCCAGCTTGCTCATACCGTCAAGCAAAAAGGGGGCTGCTTCGTGATTACCGATATAACCTACAATTCCGCACATAAGTAGTAATCCTCCTCTACGCTGCAAGGTGTAAGGCATCATCTGCTTAGTCAGGTTTTCTCGTATCTGATACCTTCTCCCTTGCGAGCCTGTATTATATTCTTTGCCCTTTCTGCCACCGTGCTTTTCTCTCCCCCGTTACCGGAGGGCTTTGTACACGGTTTGCGGCCTGCAGCCGGCCGTGAGGTATCCGCTGACTGATCGATAACCTCATTCCTCGTCAACCGCCTGAGCGGTACATGCGCTTACATCCTTCACTGTTTGCTTTTAGCAGCAAAGACAAGCCTCTGCTGATTTATGAGCAAACAGACAATGAGCCGCGCAGGCAGGCAGTCCCACGCGGCACATCCTCAGACTAATTTAATTTTACAATATGATGACTGGCAGGTCAAGAAAACATTCCTTGAACTTTTCTTGCCTGCAGGCGCTTCATATAGTATAATCCCATCTTAGATAATTGAATTTTGTTTTTATATTCGTAAGTCCTAGATGTGATAAGGGTTTGAGCAGCTAAAAACAGCTTTTTTATGTGGGAAGTTTGAGCAATAGTATAAGACGTGAGGGATTTGTGAATTTAATCAGAACGGTTGTCAAACGCTTTACTTTGTGCTATCATAGAAATAGAAAAGGTGCCGCCGATAGACGGTTATCCTTGGACATTTAGTTATAAAAAATAACCGCTTGTTTTGCAGACTGGGCGGTTATTTTTTTACGTGAATTTGACCTAGCGCATAACCTAGAGCGAATCCTAGAGCTACTGAAGTCAGACATAAGCCGAGAACAGAGATAAGATTATCTAAAGTCATCATTGGTCTCACCCCCTCTTGCCATTAGATTTGCAGTAATACAAAATCTTGCTGCCAGAGGAACAACCGCCTACCGTTATGGAAGCACCATAAAAATATTTTAGCACAAAAACGAACACATACAACGAACAAGCTGTGAAACTTTCTCTGCTCAAAAAACAGAGTACATAGTGTACAAACGCCCAACTATTACTGTTTGGTAGTAGTTGTGCGTTCTTTTTTGGTATAGCTGTTGTTGTGTATTTGCTTTATCAGGAGTACAAATATGCTCCACCTGTTTTTTCCAGAATAAGGTTTTCGATGTCATAAACGTCGTAATATCGCTTACTTATGCAATAGCTGACAATTTTATCGGCAATGATGTCGTCAGATAAAGAGTAGCCTGCGATGTTGAGCATTGCTTCTGTTTTGATGTTATTCAGCTCCAAAGCCAGGCATAAGCAGAGAATCGTACTTTTGCTAGGCTTGTAGCCGGTGTCCTTCATGCTGCGAATTTTGGAAAAAACAGTTTTAGAGACGTGCGCTTTTTTATAGAGTTCGTTTTCTGCGATATCTTTTTCCTCGCAGTATTTGATGATGGAAGGATAAAGGTCGCAGGTGTTAGAAAAGCTTTTGACGATATTTTTAATATTGCTCAATGACGACAGGGGTGGCGTGCATACCATGCCGGCGCTGACTGAAGCATGACGAGATGCAGCATAGGCTGTAATGACATAGTTGGATATTATTTCTTGATAGTTTTCTCTTAAATTTTCTATTACGCGTTTTTCGTTCGTCATAGTGCAGACCTCCCGAAAGTTTCTTGCAAAGAAACCAAAAAGTGCTGCTTATAGTGTAACATATAAGCAAGGAAAGATAAAGTGAGCAAAAATAACAGTGTTAAAAAGTAACTGTACATTTTGCGAAGATAAAAAAGACATTTGCTTGACAGGGGGTACAGAGAGGTATAGTGAAGTAAAGCTTTATCTTTTTAATAGGTTTATAGACGGAATGGAGGAGTTTAAATGAGTAATATAGTTCCTTTTGATTTTAACGAAGTATTGGCAGTGGCAGTAAAAGCTCCAATGGTAAAAATAGATCGTGCAGAGTTTTTGAAAAAGAATTTCTCACGTGAAGTTGAACCTAAGATGGTAGATAAAATTGTACAGACAAGTCCTATTAAAGCAGGAGTAAGTGAGCATATTTTGAAAAAAATAGCTAGAGAGTGCATTAAGTACGAGACATACCAAGTATCAACTTTGTCATTGGGAACAGGCTTTGGAGGGGTGTTTGGTATTACGGCTGATTTTGCACAATATTTAGTTCACGTATTGAGAATATCACAGAAATTAGCATATATTTATGGTTATCCTAGTATTATTTCCATTGATGGTGGTATGGATGACGCAACTAAAAATATAATCTTACTGTTTATTGGAATGATGTATGGAGTAAAAAGAACTGACGAAGTTATTGCTAAACTATCAATAACCTTGGCTGAACAAATCGCTAAAAATATTAGCAGAGAGGCGTTGACAAAAACTGCGTGGTATCCACTATTAAAACAATGTTGCAAACAAGTGGGCATTAAAGTGACAAAAGATGCTCTGAGTAAAACTACTACTAAAGTATTTCCGGTGATTGGAGGAGTGGTTAGTGCAGGATTTAGCTATTACTGCTTCGGTAAAGGGGCAGAACGCTTGCATAAAACTTTAAGAGAAAATCCCGTAAGATAACGATGTGAAGAACTGTGAGGTGGCTTCTTATGCCAGACAACAAAATTTTAATAATGATTGGCGGTATGGCCTTCTTGCTCCCTGCGGCACCTTTCCTCGCATTAGCAGGTATTGGACTGATTGTTGTTGGTTGTATAATTTATTCCGTAATCAAGAGTTTTGATGAGTAATAGTATAAGACGTGAGGGATTTGTGAATTTAATCAGAACGGTTGTCAAACGCTTTACTTTGTGCTATCATAGAAATAGAAAGAGTGCTACCGATAGACGGTTGCCCTTCAAAATTAACTGTTAAAAATAACCGCTAGTGTAGGAGCTGGGCGGTTATTTTTTTGCGTTTTTACCGAGTTCATAACCAAATTTAATGCATCCAAGCCCAAAACCAAGCAATGCAAGAACTTCTAGTATATTCATCAGTACCACCCTCTTCCTCGTAGATTTCTATAAAAATATAGATGTCGGCAAATCGAGGGCCGCAAACCCTCCGTAGAGGGCAACCGCCTACCGTGTTCTGGTAGCACAAATATATTTTAACATATGTTCGTTAAAAAGGAAATATGCAAAATACAAAAGCAGACCATTGCATCCGAAAATGCTATAATGGTCTGCTTTTAAGTTTCATTCAGCAAAGGCCTGCTTATGCCAGCTCCTTGGTTACAACGTCGGCAATAGCGTTGGCAATCTGCTCCAAACGCTCCTGCTTCGGTCCTTCGGCCATAATACGGATTAAAGGCTCGGTGCCAGAAGCACGTACCAGAATCTGGCCGTTTTCGCCCAGCTCCTCCTGATATTTTTTGATTACTTCCTGAATGGCAGCCTTTTCTTCCCAGCCATTTTTATTCTTCACGCGTACATTCAGCAGAATCTGCGGGAATTTAGTCATCACACCGCTCATCTCAGACAGGGACTTGTTATTGCGAACCATTGCACACAGCAGCTGTACAGCAGTCAGAATGCCATCGCCGGTTTTAGCGAATTCGGAGAAAATAATATGGCCGGATTGCTCGCCGCCGATAGAATAATTGTGCTTGAGCATTTCTTCCAGTACATAGCGGTCACCTACAGCGGTTTTGACGGTCTTGCCGCCATGAGCCTTCATAGCCTGATGCAGGCCAACGTTACTCATAACAGTGGTTACCAGCATATTATCATGCAGCTTGTTGCGCTTCATCAGCTCCAGCGCGCAAATCAGCATAATCTGGTCGCCGTCCATAGCCTCGCCGTTTTCGTCAACTACCAGGCAACGATCAGCATCACCGTCATTGGCGATACCTACATGAGCGCCAACCTCGACAACCTTCTTCTGCAAAGCCTCCAGATGAGTGGAGCCGCAGCCGTTGTTGATGTTGATACCGTTAGGCTCGTTGAAAATTGCCACAACCTCAGCACCGAGGCTGCGCAGGATAACCGGTGCGATTTCGCTGTTGGCACCGTTGGAGCAGTCCATAACAATCTTCAGACCATTCAGCTTAGCATAAGCAGTACTCAGAATGTGCTTAATATACAGTGCGGATAAATCCTTTTCATGAATAATCTGGCCGACGCTGCTGCCGCTTACTGCCTGAGTGTAATCAATCGGTGCAGCAACGATAGCTGCAATTTCGTCCTCTACTGCGTCAGGCAGCTTGTAACCTGTCTGAGAGAAGAATTTGATGCCGTTGTCTTCAAACGGATTGTGAGAAGCAGAAATTACTACACCGGCGTTAGCCTTAACCTCACTGGTCAGAAAGGAAACTGCCGGAGTAGGCATAACGCCCAGAAGATGTGCATTGCCGCCAGCGCTGCAGATACCTGCTGCCAAAGCACTTTCCAACATTTGTCCGCTGCGGCGTGTATCTCTGCCGATAATAATTTTCGGGCAGGAAACCTCGCGGCCAAAGTATTTTGCGGCAGCATAGCCCAGCTTAAAGGCCAGCTCCGGAGTAAGCTCTACGTTCGCCACACCGCGAACACCATCAGTACCAAATAATCTTGCCATTTTTTGTAATAACCTCCCTAATGTTAATGCGTTTATATGTGAGTTGGGAATTGTTGAGATTTATCAACAATAACAGAAGATAGAGGCTCCCCTTGGGGGGAGCTGTCACCCGCAGGGTGACTGAGAGGGGTTGGTACTCGCTATACTTACCAACAGCGCTATGCTGAGCGCGCCCCTCTCCGTCATCGCTACGCGATGCCACCAGCCCCAAGGCGCCTTCTCTTGCCCTACGGGCAATTCACCTTGTCTCCACAAGGAGAGGCTATGTCTCAATATAATCTGTATTACTCTCCAACCTAAATTACTTCACTGGCGCAAATCTTTCCATAATCGCACGCGCCACATGATAGCCGTCAAGCGCGGCGCTCATAATACCGCCGGCATAGCCTGCGCCTTCGCCGCAGGGATAAAGCAAATCATGCGTCAGCGATACATAGCTCTGCCTGTCGCGCTCTATGCGAACCGGCGCCGAGGTGCGTGTTTCCACACCCGTCAGCAGCGCACCGCCGTCGGCATAACCCGCCAGCTTGCGGCCGAAGCTCGTAATGCCCTCGCGCAGAGTATCCGTAACGTAAGCAGGCAGCACCTTGTCTAAGCTGCAGGCCGCAAGTCCCGGACGATAGCTTGGCTGCACCATGCATTCCAAGGACGGAGTGCTGCGCTTCAAAAAGCTGTCCAGATTCTGCGCAGGCGCATAATAGCTGCTGCCTGCCGCCGCATAAGCAAGCTGCTCATAGCGGCGCTGGAATTCTACGCCTGCCAGCACACCCTCGCCGAAATCCCGGCTGTCCACATTCACTACCAGCGCACTGTTGGCAATGCCGCTGTCACGCTTAAACATGCTCATGCCGTTGACAACCACGCCACCGGCCTCCGAAGCGGCGGCAACTACCTGACCGCCCGGGCACATGCAGAACGAATAGGCTGTGCGTGTTTTATCCTGCGTATGGTAAACAAGCGCGTAATCCGCCGCGCCCAGCAGATGATGTCCCGCAAAGCTGCCGTACTGCGCCCTATCAATCAGCTCCTGCGGGTGCTCGATGCGCACACCGATGGCAAAGGGCTTCGCCACAATGCCTACGCCCCTGCGTGCCAGCATAGCGTAGGTATCGCGCGCGCTGTGACCGCATGCCAGTACCACGGCTCCCGCCGCCAGTCTTTCGCCGCCGTCGAGGATAACGCCCTGCACCGCATTATTTTTTATGTTTAAATCAACAACATGCGCATCGTAACGCACGCTGCCACCCAGCTCCGCAATGCGGCGGCTGAGCCCCTGTACCATCGCACGCAACTTATCCGTGCCTACGTGCGGCTTATGCTCATACAAAATATTTTCCGGTGCGCCTGCATCCACAAAAAGCTGCAGGATTGCGGCCATCATAGGATCATTGACGCGCGTAGTCAGCTTGCCGTCCGAGAAGGTGCCTGCACCGCCCTCGCCAAACTGTACGTTGGACGCGGGGTTAAATTCTCCCGTCTGCCAAAAGCGCTGTACATCCTGCACACGCTGCGCTACCGGCTTGCCGCGCTCCAAAAGCAGCGGCTTATAGCCATGCTCTGCCAGCTGCAGTGCTGCCAAAAGGCCTGCAGGACCGGCACCGATAACCACCGGCGGTGCGCTCAGCGGCAGTGTTCCCAGCTCCAGCGTCGGCTGCTGCTGCTCCTGATATTGCGTGATGTCGCGGTCCGCTAGCAGGCGCTTCGCTTGTCTGCCGCCTGTTTCAACCTCTGCCAGCACATGGTAGTTGAGGCAGATATCATTTTTCTTGCGCGCATCCACTGCCTTGCGCACTATCCGCACACCGCTCAAAGCATCGCGCGGAATACCGCATTTGCGGCACACTGCCTGCTCCAGCGTCTGCTCCTGTCGCAGGCTGATACGCACATTATTTATTTTCAGCTTCATCTAAAATTAATTCTGCCTTTCTACCGATATTTTAATCTGCACCGTACGTCTTTCAGGAATTACCTTTTCCGGCAAATCCAACTCGGCAGCAACAACAGTACTGCCATTAAGCTTGCTTACATCCACCGGCTTGGTCTTAACATCCTTCAGCTCCTTCAACACGGAAGGCGGTGCGGTAACGCGAACGCTTGTCGGCACAATCTCTGTTTTGGTAACAACAATACCGGCAGGCAAATCACCGCTCATAACCAGCTTAACCGGAATATCAAGCGAATGCATCTGGCTTACCATATTGGCCTGCACCATAACGCGCTCAGGGATAATTCTCATATTAGGAATATCGTAACCGTCGTCACTCACGGCAACCAGCTCGCTTTCCGTCTGGAAGCTGCCTCTATGGTTGCTAATATCTATCGGAGCAACCACACGGTTTACCTTGTCAATACGATGTGTTGCACCGCGCAAAGTAACCTCCGCCGGAGTAATTATACTGCTGCCGATGGTCATATCACCGTTCACAGCTCCCACGATACGCGTAGTAACGGGAACCTTTTTCTCGCTTACTGTATCCACATATACGGAAACCTCCTTAGGCGTTACAGATACAATCTCGCCGCCGGAGTAGGTTACCGTAATCGGCAGGCTCTGCTGACCTTCGGTTATATTTTTTAAATTGATAGAAGCATTGATTTCGGCACTCAGATTATCGGAACTGAGTTTGGCACGCGAACCGCGCACCTTTACCAGAATTTTATCGGGAGCATTAAAGACCATCATATTTTGCGGCAGATTTCTCTGCTGCAGGCGCACCTCGATATTACGCTCGATTATCGGGTTCTGGTCGGTCATTACATATACCCACAGGCCACAGGCCATGAGCAGGCAGATAATTCGTGCCAACAGATTTTCCTTACGCGCCAGCCTTTGCAAAAATCTCATTTTTTCTCACCGCCCCACAAGCTCTTGATTTTATCAACCAAAGAATTCTTAACTGCCGCATGCGGACGGAAAATTGCCGTGCGCAAAATTTCCTTCACATCATCCACCGTCAGGTAACGCATCAGCTCGCCGTTGCGGGCGATGGAAATCGTACCGGTTTCCTCGCTGACAACAAGAATCATCGCATCGGACTGCTCGGACATACCGATAGCTGCACGATGGCGGGTACCAAGCTCCTGGCTCAAATTACGGTTTTCCGTAAGCGGCAGCAGGCAGCAGGCAGCAACAACGCGGTTGCCGCGGATAATAACAGCGCCGTCATGCAGCGGTGTATCCTTAACAAAAATGTTCTGCAGCAAGCCAGAGCTCACCAGACCGTCAATTGGCACACCGGTTTCGATACGCTCTGCCAGACCGGTAGCACGCTCAAAGACCATCAGCGCACCTACCTTGTTTTTGCTCATCACCTTAGTGGCATGAGCAACGGAATCCAGCATTTCCTCCAGCTCCTGCTCGTCCAGCTCGCTGCCCTTATGAAACAGCTTGCCGCGGCCGATTTGCTCCAAAGCACGGCGCAGCTCCGGCTGAAAGACAACAGGCAGGGCGACCATAATCACCGTCATGCTCTTTTCCAGCAGCCAGCTGATAACATGCAGATTCAGCCAACGGCAGATAAGCGTGAAGCCTATCAGCACCATGAGACCCTTGCCCAGTGTTGCGGCACGAGTGTTTTTCAGCATCAGGAACAAACGGTAAAGAAAATAGGCAACGACGACAATATCTATAACATCCAAAAATGTGATTGTCGAAAGCAAGCCTTGCAGTTGTATCATCATAATTGCATTGCTCCTATCTATCAGACACTATCGACTAAGCGCTAAGCCTTAGTCCATTTTCAGAATCGCCATGAATGCCTCCTGCGGCAGCTCTACACTGCCAACCTGCTTCATGCGCTTTTTACCTTCCTTCTGTTTTTCCAGCAGCTTACGCTTACGGCTGATATCGCCGCCGTAACACTTCGCCAGTACGTCCTTACGCATAGCGCGGACGTTTTCGCGGGCAATAACCTTGTTGCCGATTGCTGCCTGTACCGGAATTTCAAACATCTGACGCGGAATCAGGCTGCGCAGCTTTTCAACCAGCTGACGTCCGCGAACAGTAGCAAATTCCTTATGCACAATCGCAGAAAGGGCATCGACAGGCTCGCCGTTCAGCAGGATATCTACCTTCACCAGATCGGAATAACGGTAGCCGGACAGCTCGTAATCCAAAGAAGCATAACCGCGGGTAGCGGATTTCAGACGGTCAAAATAGTCAAAGATAATCTCGCTCAGCGGCAATGCGTAGTGAATCATAACACGGGTATCATCAAGATAAGTCATGTTATCGTATTCACCGCGTTTTTCCTGGCTCAGCTCCATAACAGCGCCTACATAATCCTTCGGCACAATGATGGTTGCATTAACGAAAGGCTCCTCAACATGGTCGATAACAGTCGGGTCCGGGAAGAGGGACGGGTTATCTACCATTTCAACGTCGCCGTTTGTACGGAACACCTCATAAATAACGTTCGGTGCGGTAGTAATCAGGCTCAGATTATATTCGCGCTCCAGGCGCTCCTTGATAACGTCCATATGCAGCAGGCCCAAGAAGCCGCAGCGGAAGCCAAAGCCCAGCGCGGTAGATGTCTCCGGCTCAAATACCAGAGAAGCATCGTTCAGCTGCAGCTTTTCCAAAGCATCACGCAGGTTATCGTAATCGGAATTATCTACCGGATACAGACCGCAGTATACCATCGGTGTAGCCTTGCGGTAACCGGGCAACGCTTTTTCGGCAGGATTATCGGCATCTGTTACGGTATCGCCTACGCGTGCATCCTTAACGTTTTTGATGCTGGCAGCAAAGAAGCCTACCTGGCCCTCCTCCAGCTCATCAACATTGACAATGCCCGGTTTGAAGTAACCGACCTCGGTAACATCAAATTCCGCACCGGTTGCCATCATGCGAATCTTCATGCCCTTGCGCAGACGGCCCTGCATAATGCGTATATATAAAACTACGCCCTTGTAAGCGTCAAATTTGGAGTCAAATACCAATGCCTTCAGCGGTGCTTCCGCATCGCCCTGCGGCGCCGGCACGCGCGCTACGATTGCTTCCAGCACGTCCTCGATGCCAATGCCTGTCTTGGCACTGCACAGAACTGCGTCGGAAGCATCAATACCGATAACGTCCTCGATTTCCCTTTTAACATGCTCAGGGTCGGCACTCGGCAAATCAATTTTGTTGATAACCGGGATAATCTCCAGATCATTATCCAGCGCCAGATACACGTTGGCCAAAGTCTGCGCTTCAATGCCCTGAGTAGCGTCGATAACCAGCAGTGCGCCCTCGCACGCTGCCAGTGCACGCGAAACCTCATAGGTAAAGTCTACGTGGCCCGGGGTGTCGATAAAGTTCAGCATATACTCCTCGCCGTTGCGCGCCTTGTAAATGCTGCGCACCGCCTGCGCCTTGATGGTGATGCCGCGTTCACGCTCCAAATCCATGGAATCGAGAATCTGCTCCTCCATCTCACGCTTGCTCAGCGTTCCTGTATATTCAATCAATCTGTCCGCCAGGGTAGACTTGCCATGATCTATATGGGCGATAATAGAAAAGTTGCGAATGTGATTTTGTTCAATCATAAATTACTCTTCCTGCTCCTTCATTAAAACGTATTATTTCAGGCCAATATTGGCTTGAGCCTGTTTTATTAGTACTAATTATTATACCATTATACGGCAAAGCCTGTAAACTAAAAAGAGAGACAGCTCGGCGCCATCTCTCCTCATGCTGCATTTTATTTCAGTTTGCTATCCTCAAATTCAACGCACTTGTAGTAATTGTCAATTTTATAATTTAGCTTTTCAAGCGTTTCCTGCATCTGCGCCATGCGCTCGAGCAGCTTGGCGCGCTCCTCGATTAAAAATTCCTTGCGTGCCGCCCTTGTTTTATCGCCCTGCTGAAACAGCGCCACATATTCAATCAGGCTTTCTACTGAAATACCTGCCGCACGCATGCATTTGGCAAAGTTTACCCAGTTGCAGTCTGTTTCAGTATAGTCGCGAATACCGCTTTCATTACGGTTGACAGCCGGAATCAGGCCGATGCGCTCATAATAACGCAGCGTGTCCGCTGTAATGTCATACATTTTACTTACTTCGTTTATTTTCATCCCGCTTACCTCCTGCCAGGATTGTTTTCCTGCTTTCTGCTTATATTTTAGCATTTGGAGTCAGCTCCAGGTCAAGCGTCCGCAAAATATTTTTTACAGGAACAGGCAGGCATATTTGTGATTTTCTCTTGCATAATGCTCGCATTCGTGGTAGAATAATGCAGTACAAGAAAATTCAGGAGGTGAAATTCGTTGCCGAACATTAAATCTTCCATCCGCAGTGTAAAGACCGACGCAGAACGTCGTGCTAAAAACGCTCCGATTAAAGCAGCTCTCCGCAATGCTTCCCGCAAAGTAGAGGCTCTGGCTAAAACCGGCGCTAAAGAAGACGCTCAAGCTACTATGGCTACTGCTTCCGGTTTGCTCGATAAAGCAGCTCGCAAAGGCATTATCCATAAGAATGCTGCAGCTCGCAAAAAATCCAGACTTGCAAAGAGAATCAACGCTATGGCTTAATTCTTACAAGCTGACCTGCTCTGAAAAGAGCAGGTTTTTTGCATTTCAGGGATAATTTTTTGCAAGCAGGCTAATCAAGATCATAATTGATGTAAGTAAAGCTCTCAATCACGTCATTATCATTCAGCGTGATAATCAGCTGCTTGGCAGGTCTGTCAAAGCCATCCGCATCAAGCACAGATTTTTCCCACACGATACTGTTTATCGGCTCTTCAGCATCAACAGCAGACTCGTGCCAGCCGATTCTCCGCATCATATCGTAAAAATTATTCCGCTCTTTCTGATCAAAATGCTGTCCGACTGCGTAGCCTGCCATCTCGCCGGGAGCCTTGTTAATCACTACCTGATAGGTTTTTCCGTCAAAGGCTCTCGTGTAGAACACTCGCGGACCTACCTGCACCTTATTAAGGTCATAAGCAATATTCATATCGTCGGCATGTTCTACTCTGCCCATGCTGTAGCCGGAGCCTGCTGCATAGCCGGCGGGATCGTTAATCCAGTTTGCCTCTACCGCAGCCTGAAAGCGTCCTTCATCTGAATGAGCATATTGGCCATCAGGCAACGCACCTATATATTGGTTATACATGTAGCCTCTGTAGCCTTTTTCGGTAGTTCCGTACACCCACACATATTTACTGTTAGGTATGTTAGGTATAAACACTACCTTTCTTGCATAAAATTTATCGCCGTTTTGCAGCATGGTTACTACCTCACAGTTTGTGTTAGGCTCTGTTCTTAAGTTAACATCCGTAGCAATACATTGAGTTGCCAACGGCCAGCGCGGATGTTCATCAATAATATCCGAAAGATAACCGCCGCTGAGATGAGCAAAAGCGGTGTTGGCCAAGAGCGCCATCCCCAAGGTCATGCCCAAAAACAAATTCTTTTTCATATGTATATCCCTCCCTTGATTGCGGTACAAAATCCCTCAATCAATAAATTTCAGACACAGGCTGCTTATTTTTTACAACAAGTATCTGTCTTTCGGTTACCCGCAGAACATATACAGAGAATTATCAACCTTAAAGTTTTGTAATTCCTTTATATCTCCCCTGTAAGGGGAGGTGGCTGCGAGCACCGGCGAGCAGACGGAAGGGTTGTTACCGCTCCGAAGCAGCCAAAGCTGTGTTTCTCAGCATCATTATAGCGTAAAAAAGCAAAAGCATCCCCACACTTTTACCGCAAAAAGTGTAGGGATGCTTAATTTTTTACTGAATTCGTCATTTAAGCTAAGTTTTTTAGCAACAGTGTTTATTTCACTGTCTAAGCCGCACGCCCGCCTTACTCCCGACAGACACCGCAACGACGGCAGCCGTCAAAGCACATCGGGGTAAATTTGCCGCTTTCGCTGCGCTGCAGCTCAGCCGCAAGATATTCCTGCGTTACGCCCATATCAAGATGCTGCCAGGGCAGCGGCTGGCCTACCTGCAGCTCGCGCTCCGCCAATTCCTCGGCATCAAGGCCTTCTTCCTTCAGCACCTGCTTCAGGCTGCGGCCTTCCACATGTGCCTTCAGCAGCGCTTCGCCGATACGTCTGCTGCCGCGCGCCAGCACGGACTGCACCACAGTTTCCTTCAGCGATTCGGTTATCAGCTTAATGCGCTTTTCCTTCTTCAGGCCATCGCCCAAAATTTTAAAGCGCTTCTTCAGCGTGCGCACATTGCACAGCGGCGCCCACTGGTACGGCGTAAAGGGCTTGGGCACAAAGCCGTTGACTGAAATAACCAACTCGCCCTTGTTCCCCACCGCGTCCATTTTGGCACGCACGCGTTTAATCATCTCCACCGTTTCGACGATATCCTCGTCCTCTTCTCCCGGCAGGCCAATCATATAATACAGCTTGATGTTGCGCATTCCGGCAGCAGCCGCCAATTCGATAGAATTATAAACGTGCTCCTCCGTAATGCCCTTGTTAATCGCAGCGCGCATCCGCTCGCTGCCTGCCTCCGGTGCTACGGTCATCGTGCGCTGTCCGCTCTGCGCCAGTGCATGCGCAATTTGCTCCGTGAGCATATCGGCGCGCATGCTGGCCACGGAAAACGGTATCTTATGCTCCACCAAGTATTCCGTCAGCTCCGCCATCTGCGGATGGTCGGAAACGGCAGCGCCCATCAGGCCCACCTTTTTCGTACGCTCGGGACGCTTAGCGATATCTGCCAAAATATTTTCCAGCTTACGCGGACGCGGCTTGCGGAAGCAATAGCCTGCCATGCAGAAGCGGCAGTGACGGCCGCAGCCGCGCGCCACCTCGACGATAAACATATCCTCAAATTCCGTTCCGCTCGTCACAATAGCAGAGGTGTGCGGATACGCGTCGATATCACGCGCCCACTGGCGCGCAACCTTCGCAGGCGCACCTTCCTGCGGCAGAAGGGCGGTAAACTCGCCCTCATCATCGTACTGCGCCGTATAAAGGCTGGGAACATAAACGCCCGGCACCTGCGCCAGCGCCGCCAGACGCTCTTGCTTGCTTTCCTCGCGGTAGATGGTATCCAGAACGTGCTGCACTGTTTCCTCGCCCTCGCCGATAACAAAGGTGTCAGCCACAGCAGCTAAAGGCTCGGGATTAAAGGTAGCACAGGGACCGCCGATAATCACCAAAGGCTCGCGCTGATTGCGCTCCGCCGCCCGCAGGCGGATATTGCCCAAATCCAGCACCGTCAGCAGATTATCATAGTCCATTTCAAAGGACAGCATGACGAAGATAACGTCAAAATCTGCCAGCGGACGCTGATTTTCCAAGCTCAGCAGCGGTGTTTTGCTTTTGATATGCTCCTGCTGCAGGCGTTTATCCGGCAAAAAGAAGCGCTCGCAGGCACTGTCGCCGCGCTCGTTAATCATCTGATACAAAATGTGCATTCCCAGGTTCGACATGCCCAGATGGTAGACGTTGGGGTAAATAAACGCTACCGGATGGCGTAAGCCCGGCGGATACACCTGCGCGCCGGTTTCATTTTCTCTTGTTTCTTTAATATAGTTTTTGATTATCCAGGACAAAGCATTTCCTCTCCGAGTATCTATAATGTATTAAGAAAATATCAGCGCAAAACTACGCTGATATCCTCTTGTATTTTACTGATTTTTTTCTGCCAGCTTACATTCAAACAAATCGATAACTGTTTTCAAAACCTTTAAGCGGGCATAATATTTATTGTTGCCCTCGACCACAGTCCACGGTGCATACGAGGTATCGGTGCGCACCAGCATTTCGTTGACTGCCGCTTCGTAGGCATCCCATTTATCACGGTTACGCCAGTCCTCGTCCGTAATTTTCCACTGCTTATTGGGGTCATTCTGACGGTCATTGAAGCGTCGCAGCTGCTCATCCTTGTCAATCTGCAGCCAGAATTTGGCGATGGCGATACCGTGCTCGCTCCACTGCGCCTCCATATCCTTGATTTCATCGTAGGCACGCTGCCATTCCTGCGGTTTGGCAAAGCCTTCGATACGCTCCACCATAACACGGCCGTACCAGGTGCGGTCAAAAATCGCTATAGTGCCCGGCTGCGGCAGTCTGGTCCAGAAGCGCCACTGATAATGGAACTGCTTTTCGACCACATTCGGCGCCGCAATCGGATGCACATGAAAGCCCAGCGGGTCCAATGCCGCCGTCAGTCTGCGGATAGCACCGCCCTTGCCTGCAGCATCCCAGCCTTCAAAGCCGATAACTACCGGAATCTGCGCCTTGAACATTTCAATCTGCAGCTGTGTCAGCTTTTTCTGGTACTTATCCAGCTTTTCCTTATATTCTTCCTTGGTAAGCTCCTTGTTGGAGTCAATCGTGCTCAGCACATCGTAGGTGGCCGCGGTGCGCTTGTCAGAGGCAGGCTCAACAGGCATCTGTACGGCCTTTTCGATAGCATCGGCAATCGTGCCGAATACCTCCAGACGCGCGCTGCGCGGATCATCGTCGGCAATCAGATGCCAGGGAGCGTTTACCGTATCGGTAGCCTCCAGCATTTTTTCGTAATGCGGCAAAAATTTATCGTAGTTGTCGCTTTCATCAAGAGCCGGATTCAGGTCACGCCACGCCTTGCCCAGTGTTTTGGCATTCCTGGCGATATTTTTCTTTTGCTGCTCCGGTGACAGATGCAGGAAAAATTTAAGCACGAGATAATTATCATCCGTAAGCATTTTTTCAAAGTTGTTGATATGCTCAAAGGAAACAGCAGGATACTTGGTGTTATCCTCTTTATCCGCCAGCTCGTTGGCGTTTTTCAGATAATACCAGCTGCGATGATAAACAGCAATATGTCCCAACGCCGGCAGCCGCTTCCAGAAGGCACTGAAAAACGGCTGCTCCTGCATTACACCGCGCAAGCGCACGCTGGAATAAACATTAAAGCCGCGGGCATCCATCTGCTGCATCATTTCGTTAATCAGCGCACTGCGTCGCGCACCGCGCCAGCCCTCAAACACGATGATAATCGGTCTTTTGGCATCGCGGGCCAGGCGCTGCGCCTTTCCCAGACGTTCACCCAGCACATCCATCTGCCTGTTGTATTCTTCCTTGGACACTTTTTTACTCAAATCCAGCTTTTCCAACATTCTCCAACATCTCCTTACTGTGTGCGAGAATCTTTAAATCAGCGCTCCTCGTAGGGGTTCAGAGCGCGCGGTTTTCCTAATACCTCTGCCATGATAATGCCGTTGACCAGCGCCGCATGCTTCAGCTTGATGCGCTTTTTGGGCGCAGGCTGCGCCTGCTGTGCGTAGTGCGCGTTAAACGCCGCTGCGGCAGCGTTCATCTTTGCTTCGTCATAGCTGTAATCACCGCGGGGGTCGTAATAAACCTTGCCCTTGTCATGCACAAGGGCTTCGTTTTCACGGTGAATTCTGCCGGTATGGTCATGCAGTGCTTCGCCGTCACGGTGAACTCTGCTGCCATCATCACGGCGCACACGCATTCCGTCATGCACCACGCCTTGGCTGCTTTGACGCTTGCGCGCCTGCGCCTCCTCCGTCGTCTTTTTCAGACGGCGTTCAAACTCGGCGGCAATATCCTTAGGCTTAGCCTGCGTTTGCTGCTCTGCCTGCGTCGGCTCCGCCGTTTCCTGCGGCTGCTCTTGCGGCAGCTCCCGCTGTCTGCGGCGGCGACGGTTTCGACGGTCCAAAAATACGTTGGCCAGCATTACGAGGACAAAAAGCAGGGGGATTAAATCACTGTCAAATAAACCGCCCATAAGCTGCACCTCGCTTATTTGCCGCCCTCAGGCTTTTCCTCGCCCTCCGGGCTTACCTCGGCAATCGTGCGGCGCATCTGCGTATCTGCCTGAATATTATTCAGGCGGTAATAATCCATTACACCCAAGCGGCCGTTGGCCAGTGCCTCCGCCATAGCTGTCGGCACCTTAGCCTGTGCTTCCACAACCTTCGCCTGCATTTCCTGCGTATAGGCCTTCATTTCCTGCTCCTTGGCAACAGCCATCGCACGGCGTTCCTCAGCACGTGCCTGAGCAATGCGCTTATCTGCCTCCGCCTGGTCGGTCATCAGCGCAGCACCGATGTTACGGCCAACATCTACGTCCGCAATATCAATGGAAAGGATTTCAAAAGCGGTGCCTGCATCAAGGCCTTTATCCAAAACCGTTTTGGAAATATAGTCGGGGTTTTCCAGTACCTTGCTGTGGTCGGCGCTGGAGCCTACGTTTGTTACAATGCCTTCGCCGACACGCGCAATAATCGTTGCTTCGCCGGCACCGCCTACCAGGCGGTCAATATTGGCGCGCACGGTTACACGTGCCTTTACCTTCAGCTCAATGCCATCCTTGGCAACAGCGCTTACTACCGGAGTTTCGATAACCTCGGGGTTAACGCTCATCTGCACAGCCTCCAGCACGTTGCGTCCCGCAAGGTCAATGGCACAGCCACGCTCAAAGCTCAGCTCAATCTGCGCTCTGTGAGCAGCAATCAAAGCATCAATAACGCGGTCCACGTTACCGCCTGCCAGATAATGCGCCTCCAACTGGTTAACATTTACGTCAAGACCTGCCTTATTCGCCTTAATCAAAGGCAGCACAATCTGTGACGCGGGCACACGGCGCAGGCGCATACCGATGAGGTTGAAAATGCCCACGTTAACGCCGGCGGCGATTGCCGAAATCCACAGTCCCAACGGCACAAAGTTAAGAAAAATTGCTATACCGACAATGGCCAGGACTACTACAAAGCCACTGCCGAAAATCATACTGAATAATACATCCATAATGTCACTCCTTCGTTTGTTCTACAAAAATTTTGCTGCCCTCTACCCGCACGATAATCACGGTAGCAGACTTTTCGATATAATCTCCCTGGCTGCTCACATCAAGACGCTTGCCGTCCACCAGAATCGTACCTGCAGGACGCAGCGTGGTTAAAGCCCTGCCTCTTTTGCCAACCAGCATGCTCCAGTCGTTGCCGCCGGTATAGCCTTCACTGTTCTTTTGGCGCGTCCACAGCACAAAGGGATTATACTTGCTTTCCTTGGGCAGATACACGCACAGCAGCGTAATTACCAGCACCAAAAACAGATACACTGTCAACAGCACCAGCGCCGCCCAGGTATTGCCGCCCAAAACGTAAAAGCCGCCGACTGTCAGGCACACCATGCCGCTGACACCGAAAATTCCGAAGCCCGGCACCACAAATTCTATCAGCAGCAGGACTATACCCGCCAGCATAAAATAATATTCCAATGGCATGACTGCACCTCCTCAACGCTTGTACAATTATAGTATAGCAGAGTAAAAGCATGAAGTAAATTTAAAGTTTATGCTGCCAAAAGCAAAGCTGCCTGTAATACTTTAACAAAAGAATTTTTCTGGCGCATTTATTCAAAAAGCAGTATCCTGGAGACGTGCACAGCAAGCACATTTGCTGCTTTACTTATTGCGCCAAAAATTGTATGATAAAGGAAAAGCTTCTTCTACTATAAACAAAGGCGGGACTTAATGATGAAAAAATTACTTATTTTACTGACGCTGATTTTTACGCTTGCCTGCACTTGCACAGCCTTCGCTGGCGCAGGCACTGATAAAAACGCTAACATGGAAAAAATAACCAGCACCAGCGCTGGCGATTTATATCTTGATAAGGATAATTTGCAGGCATTGCGCCAAGGAGACAAGCTTTTTTTGCTGCTTTCAGCCGAGCTACGCTACAATAAGGAAATGCTGCCTAAGCTACAGGCCACCAAGCCGGAGCTGAAAACAGCAATCAGCATGACGCAGATTTATTTGTATAATAACGATGGCACGCAGTATGCGCTGCTCAAAAGCCTGTACACCGATAAGGACGATAATGTTGTTTACACTATCGAAGGCTCGCCCAATTTGCAGCCTGTCAAAAGCAAGCTGCAGATGCTGCTGTACGAAAGAGCGTTGACAGCGATGGAAAACCAAAAGCGCATTGCCGATATGCTCAGACGCAAAGCGTAACAAAAAGACCTTGATGTCAGTTTTTACTGACGCCAAGGTCTTAAATTTTTTAATTAAGCTCTTTATAAGCAAACATTTTATTGCTTTAGTTGAAATTTTATGATAAAATGTTTTCGACAACCGGTTCACGGGGTGGTGTTGCCTTCATTCTATACGAATGGAGGTGATGTCTATGGTATATTTCAGCTTTCAGGATTTAATGTCCTTTGGAGTTTTTATCGTAGCATTACTTACGTTCATTTTTAAGAACAAATAGTAAAAAAGTTACGGACATAGAAAAACCGCCCCAAGACTTTGGCGAGTACGGAGCGGATTTTTCTTAACCAAATTCGGCAACCCACCTTGTGGGCGGTTGTCTTTTCTATATCTAATATACCACACAAATCACAGCTTTGCAAGTTTTAAGGCTGGAATTTGAGCAAACGCTCAAACTCCAGCCTTTTTGTTCATAAGGTCAGTATGATGATTGCAGCCTCATGAACTGCCAAGCAAGCGGTTGGGGGGCATTGCTTGGCGGAGTATGATGATTTATAGGAAAAACAATTGTTATCCTGCTATGACTGCACCTGCTGCCAGCTTATCAGCCAAAATGCTTAGCCTGGGTTGCATCAGCTGCTGCCTTAGCATTATCTGCGCTCACCTGTGCCTGACGCGCCAGTTTGGCCGCATATTCAGCACGCTCCTGCGCTTCTTTGGCAAGTTTGGCTGCTGCCTGATATTTTTCGGCTGCTGCCAGCTCCTTCTTAGCCTGCTCTTCGCGCTGCTCTTCTAAAAGCTTTTGCGGGGATTTGTGACCGAAGCGCCAGGTTGCACCGATACCGCCCATGGTTTCGCCGCCGGCAGTAGACAGGCTTACGTTGATCATGAAGTTCTTGTTCGGATAGTGGAAGAAGCCCATTGCCACGCCGGTTTCGCCCTTGTATTGGCCAAGGCCGATGCTGAACTCGCTCGGAGCCTGCGGATCGTAGCCAATGCTCTTCAGGGAAGCGATAGCTGCTGCCATAGCGCCAACCTTATTTACACGGTCGTTGACGTCGTTGATGCGACCGTCAAGACGAGCAACCTCTTCACGGCGAATTGCAGCTTCAGCGTTGATGCCGCCGACTGCGGTCTGGTTGTTCTTGTACTCGTCGCGAGCAGTGAGTTCAGTGTCGAGGTTGTCAATCTGACCGAGGTCGGACAGGTTGATGCGGTCTTTTTCGTTTGTTGCTGAACCGATGGAAACGTCGCTGCTGTCGATGCGTGTTGCGTTGTCAGGCTTAGCGCTGTCCGTATAGGTCAGGCCAGTGCCGCTTTGCTCCAGCTTGCTGCTTCCGTTGGCATCAGTAACTTCGTTGGTAAGCAGGCCAGTTTCACCGTCTAAGTTTTGCGCTACCTTAATTTCGCCATTCGTTACTACGCCACCGATAGAGGTCAAGCCTTGGTTGAATTCGGATTTATGCGTATCGTCTTTCGTAACAGTGTTGCTGTTGCCTGCAGCGGAAACGTTGTTTTCCGTAGTAATCGTGCCATTAGTTACCTTGGTATTTACGCCGTTAATATCAGTCGTAAACTGCGTATTATTAGTACTGCCATCCTCTTTGACATCACTCTTAATCGTACCATTGCCACCGAAAGCAAGGGAACCAGTGCCAGGGCCTGCTGCATCACCCTTACCGGTAATTACCAGCTCATCAGTGGTAATCTTGCCGGTGGTAATTTCGTTACCGTTGATGATGGTTGTAGTTGCACCATCTTTTACGAACGGATCCTTATGATCAGAGTTCTTGAATTCAGTACCTTTATCAGTAGTAGTAACAGTCTGCGTACCGCCAGTAAGAGTAGCAGAGCCACCGTTATCAGCATTAGCTACGAAGGAAGCATTGTCTCCAGCAGCAACAGTTGCTTTATTCGCTTCAACAGCAACCTCGGATGTAACGCCACCAACTGCAGCAGTGTTATCAAACTTCATGCTTGCGCCAGCATTATCAGTCTGCAAAGTAGTTTTGCCAACGGTATTAGTGAAAGCACCTTTGTCTGCACCAGAACCGCCAGTAACTTTGAAGTTACCACCTGCTGCGGAGAAGTTACCTTGCTTATCCATGGACAGATTGCTACCATGCGGATTACCATTGCTATCCAGAATATCTTCGCCGAGGTTAATACGTTCAACATTCAGCGTATCAGTACTAATCGTACCACCATTGATAGTGGTGACCTTGCCACCCTTTTCGCCAGCATCACCAGTGAAGGTTGCTTTCCCGGCAGACATTGTAGTCTGGTTGTTAGGATCTTTGTAAAGAGTCAGGTTTTCACCATCAAGCTTGCCAGCAGTTCCATCGATCTTTTCCGAACGAATTGCACTACCATTAATTTTAGTAGTCGAATTATCCTGACCAGTGAAGGTGCCAATGCCGGAAGCAGTATCGAAATCAAAAGCAGATTTTTGACCGGACTTATTACCTTTAATATGCAAGCCTTTATAATCGTGAGTCAATTCAGAGCTTGTATTGTCAGCAATATCCGTTGCCTTCGCCCAAATGTTACCACCATTAATAGAGCTTAAATTATCAGCATCCTTAGTAAAGGTAGTTTTGCCATCTTTATATACAGTAAATGCACCATCAGCTGCCTTCAATGCACCATCCTTATCAACTGCAAACTTTCCGCCAGCTGCTTTCAGGGAACCATCTTTATTAACTTCAACAGTAGTATCACCGGAAGCACCTAAGATAAGCTTGTTAGCTTTAAGAGTATCAGTTGTAATGGCATCGCCTTCAATAGTAGTTTGCTTGTTGGCAGTACCAAAGGTTGCCTTACCGGTAACATCCAAAGTACCATTAACAGTTGCTTTTTGAGTGGTTAAGCCATTGGTTGCTTCTAATTTATTATTATCATCGACAATTAAGGAACCCTGTTTAAAGGAAGAGGTGCCTGCAACAAAGCCTTTGTCAGCCATAGCAGTTACTTGACCTTGCTTAAACTCAACACCATTAACCTCGAAGGTAGCAGTGCCAGTATCTAGTTTGTCATCAGTTAAGGTCATACCGCCAATCTTTAATTTATTAGTGGTAATGCCTTCAGTACTGTCTAATTTCGTACCGCCAACAGTTAAAGTTGTTCCATCGATAACAGCTCCACCAATTGTGCCGCCTTTAGCAGTAATACCATTGCCATCCAGGAAGTTATTACCATCAACCTTAAAGGTATTAGCTTTAATTTCGCCATTTACATTTAAAGAGGTAACTCCGCTTACCTCACCGGCTGCGCTAATTACAACATTACCAATTTGACCTTCTTTTGCAGTAATTTTACCACCATTTACCGTAAAGCCATTGCCATCGGTAATAGTTTTTCCCGTAATAGTGCCTGTTGCTGTTGTTACATTGCCACCTTTAATTTCTACTCCGCCAATAGTTGCAGAATTAGCCTCAATTACCTTGCCTGACTTGATGGTATCATTGATATTAGCAAGTTGAGTTTTTACTAATTTCTGATTTGCCTCTGTGCCTAAGCTCAACGTACCATTTGCACCAAGGTAAACTTCATTAGCAGCTTCACCAACAGTTATTCTATTTTTGGAAGTAATGTTATCCGCTTTGAAATTTTTAACAGTCATATCATTCCTAACTGTTAAATTATAAGTATCGAGCTCACCACCATTAATTGTCGTATAATCCGTTGTTGTATTCTCACCAAATGTTGCTAACTTTCCTGCAATAGTTGTTCTATTATTAGCGACCGCACCAAACTGTGCATTGCCATCTTTATCAATCTCAACCTTGCCACCGGCAGCTTTTACTGCGCCATTTTCATCAACAGTAAATTCACTGCCATTAGTACCAATGCCTAAGGTCTTTCCCTTCAATGCACCCTTGCCTTCGATATTACCATCTACAGTAAGCGTGCCTTTAACAAGTGCATTTTTATTTGCTTGGAGATTTCCACCAACAGTAGTGTCGCCACTAGTACCGTCAACAGTGAAATTACCGCCAGCTGCAGTAATGCCATTGTCTTTCAACAGAACGCCATCAACAGTAACTCCTTGGCCATCATTTTTTTCGCTAATTTTATCAGTCTTAATGCCATTAGCAAAGGCAGTTTCTTTGGTAAAGGTTGCTGCGCCATTTACAGTCAACTCTCCGCCAACGGTTGCATTACCATTTACGTCCAAAGAATCACCCTTCAATGCACCGGTTGCAGTAATATCCTTACCTTCGATATCGCTAGTTGTCGCTACCTTACCGTCCTTGTCAACGCTAAACGCACCATTAGCAGCTTTAAAAGAACCATCTTCACCTTTAACAGCGAACTTGCTATTATCATACGTAGCTTGAGTAACATTTGTACTGGTATAGCCAATATACAAACCGTTTTTCGCTACAACATTACCATTTTCCATACGTATATCCAAGCCAGCAGAAATAACTTTAGCTTTTACGGCGTTGCCTGCCAAAACGCTACCTTCATTAATAAAAACAGCTTGACTACTATCAGCATTATAAATACTAACACTGCCACCAGTAATCGTTGTTTTACCATTATCACCCTTTACTACAGTTTCGGCATTTGTTCCGTTAACAGTAAAATTACCATCAGCTGCACTAATGCCTTTATTATTCAACACAACGCCATCAACAGTTGTACCAGTTGCAGCAGCATAGCTAATCTTTTGCGTATTTGTAGCCAAATTACCGATAGTAAAACTATTAGTACCAACGCTTACCTTCGCATTGGAAATATCAACACCATCAATTGCAGTTTTAATATTATCGCCAGTCAGAGTAACCGTCCCGGTAAAAGTGCCGCCACTAAGGCTGCCGCCAGTAATAGTTCCATCAGTAATATCTGTGCTACCAACTTTACCATTAATGGTACCGCTAACGCTTCCTGCAGTAATCGAGCCATTGGTCACATTCAGCGTCGCATCCGCAGCATACACCGGTTCAAGGCCAATGCCCCCCCCGCGAGAATTGCGCACGTTACGGCAAGGGCCAACGCCTTGACATTACTCTTTTTCCTAGTCATAATCATCATCCTCCTTAAAGTATAAACCAAACCCATGCGTGCGCCTTATGCAACTATCAGCATCCGGCACCTTCCGCACAACTCTTATCATGGTCATTATCTCATAAAATTCAGTGAATTCAATGCCTTGTATCGTAAAGCGCAAATTTTCATCGTAAAACGCATTTTGGCAACCTTACTTGCTTATTTTTTATTCAAAACTGTAACAAACAAAACAATAATTAAAGCACATTTCCACTAAAAACTACCAACTAACAACTAAAAAGAACCTCCGCAACGGCCTTCATAACCGTAACGGAGGTTCCATTTCTTTATAACAAAGTATCCTTAATCCTGCAGCAACGCCCACTGCATATAGGCGTTGCGCACAGCTGCGCTGTCGCGCACCCTGATGGGTGCCTTAAAGCCATTGCCCAGCAAAAAATAATTGCTGTAGACACCCTCTACATAATGCATGTTAATCAGCACGCTGCGATAGGTCAGCAGAAAATAATCCTGTGTCAGCTTTTCCCGCACCTTGTTGATGGAGCTGTACACCTTATAGGTGCGTTGTGCTGTGTGAATATAGCAGTATTTATCCTGCACCTCTACAACGATAATGTCCTTGGGTTTTATTTTTACCGTCTCCACCGCAGTATCAAAAGTAACATACTCTTCCTTGTCAAAAACACCGCAGCGCTTCAACGCCTGCTCCAGCCTTTCCGGCTGCAAAGGCTTCAGCAAATAGTACGCCGCATCCAGCTCATAGCTTTCAATGGCAAAGTCATTACTGGAGGTAAGAAAGACAAGCTGAAAGTTAAGCCTTTGCTGGCGCAAACGCCGCACAAGCTCCACGCCATTACCAGGCTTCAGATAGATATCCATAAAGACGATGTCAGCGCTATTTAAAAGCAAGTATTCACAACACTGCTCCCCTTCAGTAAAGGTACGTATATCCAAAGGCATCTGATATTTTTCCCCTATTTCCTGCAGTTGCCGCTTAAGCTCTTCCAGCTCGCTTACATCATCATCACAAGCCACAATACGCATAATATCACTCTTTTCCTCCACTCAACATACTCTTATTTATGCTCAGGTTTCCGCCAGCACCTGCCGCAGCAGCTCCAGCGCCACACTCTGCAACAAATCCACGGCCTCCCAAGCGCATTGCTCCTAAGTCTAAACACCATATCCGGTGTTCTTTCACAGAAGCTAATATCTCTTTTCCAGCCCATTCCAGATTTACAATGCCGAAGCCCGGTAAACTGTTGCTTCATTTTACGCCCACAGTTGGGCAGACCTTGTTGTTCTTGCATTTCTCTTAATTGTCCAGACTGTTCTCGTTCAGCAAAAAGTCATAGACACTCATAATCAACACGCCAGACTCGTTGTAATAAGGTGCAGGCGTGTCTTTGGTAATAATAAACCGCTTAAAGAAATCTCCCGTCAACATTAACGATCTCTGCTCCTGCTCCATTTTGGCCTGATCTGGAATCGCGTAAGCAGACTGGATATAATAGCGCTTGGAACCCTGATTGCAGACAAAATCAATTTCTAGCTGCTTGCGGATGCTGTTGCCTTTATCATTGGTGCCGTACTGCACGATAACACCCACATCCACATTGAAGCCCCTCATTTTCAGCTCATTGAAAATGATATTCTCCATGCTGTGAGTTTCTTCAATCTGACGGAAATTCAACCTGGCATTTCGAAGTCCCATATCTGTAAAATAATACTTTACCGGCGTATCAATGTATTTCTTTCCCTTCACATCATATCGGATTGCACTGTCAATCAGGAAGGAATCACAGAGATAATCAATATACCTCTTGATTGTCGAATTGCTGATTTTCTTTTTCTTAACCGTTTGAAATGTCGCTGACAGTTTTTCCGGATTGGTCAGAGAACCGATGGCTGAGGACAGAATATCCAAAAGCTCCTCCAATTCTGCCTTGTTACGAATATTATGCCTGCCAACGATATCCGAAATATAGGTTTCCTCAAAAAGAGATTTCAAAAACGCAATTTTCTGATCTGGAGTAGCAAACTCAAGCACCAAAGGAATGCCGCCATAGAGCATATACTCATTCCATCCGTCCTGCTTTGTACCCTGATAGACTGACATAAATTCAGCAAAGCTCAGCGGATACATATGCACTTCATCGCCACGGCCTCTGAACTCAGTTATAACATCCTTAGAAAGGAAACGGGCATTGCTTCCGGTTACATATACGTCCACATTTTTCATACGAATCAGGCTGTTGAGGATAGATTCAAATTCGCTAAGCAGTTGCACCTCATCAAGCAGTACATAATACATAGCATCATCCTTAATCTGCTCTTTCAGATATGGGTACAGCACATCCGGATCGCGATACTTCTTGTTTTCAAAAGCATCAAAAGCGATCTCAATGATATGATCTTCATCTACTCCTTCTGACAGCAGATGCTTCTTAAAAAGCGTAAAGAGAAGATAAGACTTGCCACACCTGCGCATACCGGTTATAACTTTTATCAGTCCGTTATGCTCCTTGCTGATAAGTTTATCCAGATAGCGATCTCTTTTAATTTCCATGTACAGCACCTCCTATTGAAGATTTTTGCGGTCACCCGCAGAAATCTTCAATAGAATTATACCTCGTTCAGGACTTCTTTACAACCACCATACGAAAGATTTTTGCGGTTTACTGCAAAAATCTTTCATAATCTCACATGCCAAAATCCGGATAAAGGGAGCTGTCAAATCAGGGGCTTTTGCCTTTATTCCCGGCTTTTCCTTTGAACCATTGTTGATGAAGGCTCATAGCAAACAAAAGAATTTGTTAGTTTGGGTTATTCTGAAAACTGGTGCAGATGCACCACATTTAGGAATAGCGGAATTTTTTCTGTTTAATCTCATCTATAAAGTAAAATAACCGCGCCAAGATTTCTCTTAGCACGGTTATCAGTTGTTATTTGAGCAATTCACGAACCATAACGTTAATACGTTTGCCATCTGCACGGCCTTTGGTTTTTGCCATAACTGCCGGCATTACCTTGCCCATATCCTTGGGACTTGTAGCACCAACAGCAGCAATAACTTCTGCCACGATAGCCTTCAGCTCGTCATCGCTGAGAGCTTCCGGAAGATATTTTTTCAGTATAGCAATTTCTTCCTTAGCTTGGGCAACCAATTCGTCACGACCTGCTTTTTGGAATTCCTCAACAGAATCCTGACGCATTTTGACCTCTTTCATCAAGACAGCCAGAACCTCATCATCTGTAAGTTCCTTTTTGTCATTGATTTCAACATTTTTAATATTAGCACGCACCATGCGGATAACAGACAAACGCAGTTTACCTGCTTCTCTGTCCTTCATGGCCTGCTTCATATCAGCAGTCAATTGGTCTTTTATAGACATACAGCCCGCCTCCAATTATCTGGTTTTACGTTTTCTGGCTGCTTCGGATTTTTTCTTACGTGCAACGCTCGGCTTTTCATAGTGCTCGCGTTTTCTTACCTCAGAAAGAATGCCTGCCTTTTGGGTTGCTCTTTTAAATCTGCGCAGTGCGCTGTCTAAAGTTTCATTCTTGCCAACTTTAATTTCTGCCATCTGTTCTCCCTCCCTCCACACACTTAGGGAAGTGTATATGCAAATTAAGTTTTCAGCTGTTGCCAGCTAAAAACACTTACTGATTAATTATACAAGAAAAGACAAGCATTGTCAAGGTTTAGCATGGGGGCCAACCCAAAGCTTTGCCGCCAATTACGTGAATGTGTAAATGTTTTACTGTCTGACCGCCTTCATCGCCGGTGTTTATAACAACGCGGAAGCCTTTTTCGGCAATTCCGGTCTTTTCAGCGATCATTTTAACCTTGCCCAGCATATATGCAACCAGCTCGGGGTCCGCAGTAGTGATGTTAGCTGTGTGGTCCTTAGGCATCAGCAGCACATGAACCGGAGCAGCCGGAGCAACGTCATTGATAGCAATCATTTTATCATCTTCGTACACTTTGGTAGAAGGGATATCGCCCTTAATGATTTTGCAAAAAATACAATCCTCAGCCATTTCATGTCCCTCCTCTCATTTATCGTATCTAATTATATTCTGTATTTATTTCTTTTATCCTGCTAAAGAAATAATTTTTTCCCAAATTAATTCAATTCGCCCAGCAAAAAATCCTCTTTGATGCCGGTAATTTTTACCTTGGCAATGGTGTTGGCCAGCTCCTTGGTTCCCGGAACGACAACACGCAGATACGGTCCGCACAAGCCCTCCATATGCTCATCGTCCACAGGCTGCTCAAACAGCACCTCTTCCACCTTGCCGACAATGCTCTGCAGCATTTTTTGATGCAGCTCCTCGTCCACCTTCGCCAGACGCGCCGCACGCTCGCTCTTCACTGCCTCATCCACCTGCTCCGGCATTTCGGCAGCAGGGGTTCCCTTGCGTTTGGAATACGGGAAGATGTGCATTTTGGCAAAGCCGCATTTCTTGGCAAATTCCAAAGTAGTCGCAAAGTCCTCCTCGGTTTCGCCGGGGAAGCCCACGATAACGTCCGTAGTAATTGCCACATCAGGCACCTGCGCACGGATTTCGTTCACCAGCTCCGTAAAACGCTTGGTATCGTAAGGACGGTGCATAGCGCGCAAAATCTTGTCGCAGCCGCTTTGCAGCGGCAAATGCAGGTGACGCTGCAGGCGCGGCTCCTCTGCCATCAGCTGCAGCAGGCGCGGCTCCACCTCCACGGATTCCAGCGAGCCGAGGCGCACACGCTGCACGCCCTCAACGCTCAGCGCTGCCTTTACCGCATCATACAACGTAACGTGCTTGCCTTCCTTCGCCAGCTCCTTGCCGTAGCAGCCAAGGTGAATGCCGATGAGCACAACCTCTTTGTAGCCTGCGGCAACCAGCTTGCCAACCTCCTCACGGATGCTTTCCAGGCTGCGGCTGCGCAGCGGACCGCGCGCAAACGGAATAATGCAGTAGGTGCAGTATTGGTTGCAGCCCTCCTGAATTTTGAGGAAGGCGCGGGTTTTATCGGTTTCCGTGCCAACGCCCAGCTCTTCAAATTTAGTGTCTACAGTCATCTGCTGTACATTGTCCAAAATCTCCGTGCGCTTGTGCTCCAGAGCCTCCTCGACCAGCTCCACAATGCGGCCGCGCTCCTGATTGCCGA
>ENA-UEQH01000312-UEQH01000312.1-human-gut-metagenome-genome-assembly--contig:-NODE-312-length-29098-cov-26.652665_pt1 | contig 29098 bp, 24 predicted proteins | sample MGYA00242945_ERZ507943 | MGnify/ENA primary metagenome ERZ507943 (study PRJEB26167, sample SAMN06115418) | human gut metagenome | host: Homo sapiens | place: China:Hubei | collected 2015-03-06... | reverse complement strand
TGTGCCTGCACTGCGTAAAGAAAATGCCCTAATGAGCTATGGCTTTTCTGTTCTCAAAAGCCTGTGAGAGTACCAGCGGTATAGGCAGACCTTTTGATATGATACGCCTTTCCTTGTCGGCTGGTCGGACAGCAGGTAGGTCGGATGTCAGACCAGCCTGCGGATAGTGGCATTTCCTTCCGTTCGTATGTCCGGCAGACTTGTTGGTGGATAAAAATCCGATGAATTGATGAGTTGATAGGATAATAGACTGATAACCATAATGATATACATTCATCATTGTTTCATCAAACCGCTCGCCAAAAGAAAAGTGATGTAGAGTGCGGTGTGTCCTTTCTCTTTTCATCAGCCCGATTCTCTTGTTGAAAGGTTGATGAAGACGTAAGTTGCTGTTTCTCTTTTATATATACTTTCATCATTTCATCAAAATATCAGAATTTTTCCAGTTGTGTTTTGTTTATTGTGTAGTAACGTCCTATTCCTCTTATCGGTGAATAATGACAATCCCGATTTACAATCTTGTAGAGAGTTGTACCTACGCAAATGATTTCTTTTTTTCTTCATGTTCTTGATACAGGTTTTAGTGCTGCCTACATTCTGTCGGCAACGGGTTAAACATGATTGCAAAGCTACGGAAGTGTCGGTAAAATCTTGATACGCAAATCTATGCGGAACGGCGCAAAATAGGTCATGCAAAAAGAAAATGCAGTATAAACAGGTGACTCTTTCAGGTAAAAGGAGATAAAAAAGCCCGAAGTTGTGGAATATGCACTTCTTCGGGGACTGGTTGTTGCAGATAATTACAGATTGACTGACGCACTGATTTACGGATTCAATGACTTCATGTCGTCACTACGTCAGATTAAACCGTTAATCATCAAATGGCTGAACATAAAAAGTTCATTCTAACATTCATTCGGCATTCTGTTATTCACTGACACCAGCAGGACTTGTTTTTCTTTTCGTCGGCACAATCTTTCCAGCAGTGCATTGCGAACCGTTGCGGCACCTGACGTGTCAATGCGGAAAGCGAGTGCCACCACCATCGACAGGGCATACATGTCCGCATAATAGCCGTTGGGCAGCTTGATACGTTTTTCAGCTTCAAGAGGATTCAAAACTCCACACTTGTACACGGTACGAATGGTGGCACGGAGCATCGGAGCATCGGAGCGATTACCCCGAACAGCTCTACCAGCTCCATTTCATTCATCCATATATTACCTGTATCGGATGGTATGGTAATTCTACCATAGCTGTCCGTTGTGATTATTTCCCGTTTCATATCCCCGACATTTTCACATTTCCGAATGATTTGCTCAGTTTGTCGCCCAGCATCGTGAGGTCATTATCCAATTTCTGTACGGTTATCTTCGCATAGATTTGCGTGGTCTCAATGTTCGTATGCCCCAAAATACGGCTGACGCTCTCGATTGGCATCCCTTTGCTGAGAGCCAGGGTCGCAAATCCGTGCCTTGAGCAATGAAAGCTGATTTTCTTGGTGATGCCGCATTCCTTTATCATCTTCCCCATACGCTTGCATATTGACCAATAGTTGAGATTGGGGAATACAAGATTGTTTTCCTGAAAAGCCTTGTAACGCTCGATTATTTGCAAGGGAATATCCAGCAGCTTTACCTGAAACGGTACACCCGTCTTGTGTCGTTTGGAAATAATCCATTTCTCACCGTTCACTTCCACAATCTGGTCGTTGCTTAATTCCTTTATATCCACGAATGAGAGGGCGGTAAAACTGGCGAAAACAAAAATATCACGGAGATAGGAGTTCTTGGGGTCTTTGAACTGAAATTCCATCAATGTTTTCAGCTCATTTTCCGTCAGATATTCACGCTCTTTCGTGTTCGGGCTTATATGGAACTGGGCAAACGGATTTCTCGGTATATGTCCGTTGAAATGTGCCCGCATCACCACACCTTTCAGCCACATGCAGTTTTCCCATATCGAACCGTTGTGCAGTCCGGCTTCGTTGGAAAGGAACACGGCGAACTCCTTGATGAAGTCGGGCGTAAGTTCAGGCATGGAGATGTCGTTCCGCTTGTAATGTGACCTGATGAATGCCGCCACATGGTTTCTTGCCCGTACCCTTGCCATATAGGTTGCCCTGCCCCTGTCTTTTCCGACACGCTTCTTGAACACTTCATTTTCCTTGTCGAAAGCACCGAGCAACGTTTCATACTCACCGCCCAATCCCTGATAGGCATTGCGTACCATTTCTGCCGTTACATAGGCTTCACGGTCGGATATACGCTGGTAATGCTTGATGATTTGAGCCTTGATGTTGTCAAGCGCAAGATTGGTTTCCCTCGCTTCCATACTCTTGCCCTTTGCCTTGTTCCCTTTGGCATCCCAAAGCTCTTTCGGGATAGTCCGCTTGCAGCTGAACTGTGCTACCGTACCATTGATTGTAACTCGTCCCATGATGGGGACAATTCCGTTCTTTTCCTTACTGCCGTTCACGTAGAACAGCACCTTGAATGTGCTTCTTGCCATACTCGTTTCTTTTTGGTTGCAAAACTATAAATCAACGAGTTACCTATTGATAAGCAAAACTGCGCAGAACGCCGCAAAATGAAACAGGAACTGTTAAATCTGCACTTTCATCGGGTAATGATTTGGAAACAATTCTTTTGCTTAGTAGTATATCCCTATTTTTCAGTAATTTACAAATCTACTTTATGGCAATAGGTAATGGATTTGTAACGTGCTATCTTCTTCATCTTGCTTCAAATTGAAGTGGAATGATTAGCTGATGACAAAGATACAATTATTTTCCGAATGTTCAATGCCGTATCTAAATTAATCATCATATTTGGTGGTATTTTCACGAATCATAAAAATAGTAATTCTGCTTTTAATTGCAGATTTTGTAGTTTAATTACAATATATTTGGTTATAATTTTATCATACGATATTTTATGTATATCTTTGCACTCAAAACAAGATAAACGCAACGGTTATGATAGCAGAGTTCAGTATTGAGAATTATTTCTCCGTTAAGTCGGTTCAAAAAATCAGTTTTGAACCTTCATCAGACACATTCATGTCCGATGAGTATTCGTATGAAGTGAAGGATGGCGTTAGGTTGCTAAAGTTGGGAGTCATTTATGGTGCAAATGCCTCGGGAAAAACCAATATATTGAACGCTATTGGTTTTTTCAGGATGCTTGTTCTGAGAATGCCTAAAGACCGTAATGCAAAAACAGGAGTTGTTCCCTTCATGCTGGACGATACATCAAGGAATGAAAAGACAAAGATGTCAATGGTGTTCTATATCAACCAATCCAAATATATCCTTAGTTTTGAATTGGATGAGAGATACATCTATTCCGAGACATTGGTCGTTTATGAGTCTATTCGTCCTACCAAATTGTATAGCCGTAGTTATGATGCCGATACAGACTCGACAACCATAGAATTTGGTGCGAATTTGAAAATGACAAAAAAAAGCCAAGACGTCATTTCTGGCAATACCATAAATAATTGTAGTGTGCTTGCTGCATTTGGCAAAAGCAATGTGGAGCGAACCAAACTGAATGATGTGTACGACTACTTTGCCACACAGATAAAGGATGTATTGGCTCCGGGAATGTTGCTGTCGGGATATGTAAAATCACGTTTGGATAAGGACGAAACTGGGGATTTGAAGAGGTTTGTATTGGACTTCCTGAAGGCCTCCGATTTTAATATAGAGGATGTTATCTTGCGCGAGGAAGAAGAACTGATTTCTCCAGAATTAGAGCAGTTGATTCAAAACGCCCCTATTGAAGATGATGCAAAAGCAGAGATGCTCCGAAAGGGTAAAATCACAAATACAGAACTGACTTTCAAGCACAAGGCTGGAGACAGTTTATATGACTTGTCCGAGGAATACGAGTCCAATGGTACTATAAGATTCTTGGGAATGGCAGTAATCCTGAATTTCCTGTTAAAAACCAATCGTTTTGTACCCATCGATGAAGTGGAAACAAGTATTCATTACGAGTTGCTGGCTTATTTCATAAAGGTATTCTTGGCAAACAGCGACGGAACATCTCAAATGCTCCTGACGACACATGATATAAATCTTCTCAACGAGGATTTTATCCGTCGTGATACGATATGGTTCACCGATAAAGACGAGCTGGGAGAAACTAAAATAGTGCGCCTCTCATCCTTGGGATTGCATAAGAACCTGTCTCCGTACAATGCCTACAAGCAAGGGAAACTGGTGAAATTACCATTCCTTGGCAGTCAATACATTAACCTAAATGACTAATGTTATGAGGCGGACAGTAACAAAAAGTATCGCCATCATAGGCGAGGGAGAAACAGAATGGTTCTATTTCGACTCTTTGAGGGTAGCGTGTCGTTATCCTTTCAAGGTTGCGCCAGACTTTCCACAGCATAGTGACATCAATCATATGCTAAAACTGGTTGAATCCTACTTGAACAAGCAGTATGATTTCATTGTATGCCTGTTTGATATGGATAGGCTGTATCAATATCCTTCCGAAATGCAGTTGTATCAGCGAGCAAAGAATGAGTATAGCAAAAAGAAATATGCAGGAAAGGTGATGTTTGTAGAAACGAATCCTTGCACGGAATTTTGGTTTCTGCTCCACTTCTTGCCTAATGTGGTTTGTCGGCGATACGAGAGTTATGAGCAACTGTTGCCTGAATTGCAGAAGTATATGGCGGGATATGAAAAGACCAAACGCTATTTCATACGCACCAACCTCTATAAGTACTTGACAGAGAATGGTGATTTGGAACGGGCGATGGCAAATTCAGAAAAGCTATGCCAATTATGTCAAGAGTCTCCTGAGGATTTGAAGGCATATTCGGAAATACACAAAGTGGTAAAATTATTAAATAATTTAGCGATATAATAGACTTATGTATCTAAGTAAGATTTATATAAAGAACTTTCGAGGTATCAAAGAACTATTGGTGAAATTTGATAAAAAACTGAATGTTATTATCGGATCTAACGGACAGCTTAAAACATCTTTGGTGGATGCTATCAGATTGTTTTATTCGTGGGGAGAACCGAACCGAGATATAGAGATAACAAAAGAGGATTTTCATGTTGAATTTACACAAAACCCCGATGGGACAACAACGGCAACCACCTCGACAAGAATAGATATATGTTACCTATTTGAAGGATTATCAGCACAGCAAGAAGGGGCATTTTATCAATATCTGGACAAAAAAGACGATGGCTCTATGGTTGCTAGGGTTCACCTGAGTTTCGAGATGAAGGAGAAGGGAAGAATTTATTCCTCATACATAACAGGTAAAGAGGAGAATGGTATTCGTGCAGATTGGAATACGTTTCATTATTTTCATCCTTATTATTTGGGAGCATTGCGCGATAGTACGCGTGATTTGATGAGCACACGTAATAACCTATTAGGACGGGTGATTAAAAGAAAGATTAATAGAGCAGGTTCGGAGGATGATGTGAAAAGCATAGTTGATAACGCAAATGTTCAGCTTTTGCAGAGACAAGAAGTAATGGAAACGCAAACTGGCATAAACGACAACCTGACCCAGATAAATAGGTCAGACCTTAAAGATGTAGAGTTGCATATAGAGCAGAATAGGATTGAGTATATTGTTAATATCATTAAACCATTCTTGCCATATTCACAAAATGACAAGAAAGGATTTGTGTTGACTCAAAATAGCCTTGGGTATAACAATCTGATATACATAGCTTCGGTATTGAGTGACATTAAAGATTGTCATGTGGATGACAATGTGAGTATATATGCATTGCTGATAGAAGAACCTGAAGCCCATCTACACCCACAACTACAGGTTAATCTATATAACTTCCTTAAAGATGCTGATGCAAGTGAAAATAGCCAGACATTTATCACAACCCATTCGCCGACTTTAACATCAAGAATACCACTGGAAAATATAATTCTGCTGAAAGATAATGACGCTTATCATGTGGGTAATTGTTTTAAAGAACGGCATTCAGAAAATATTATTCGGGATGTTGCTAAGAACAATAGACCCTTAAAGGTCGAAGAAGTTGTATCCTATAGAAAGATGATATCTAGATATTTTGACGTTACTCGTTCACAGTTGTTATTCTCGTCTGGTTGTATGTTTATTGAGGGTATCTCAGAGTGCCAATTAGTTGAGACATTCTCTAAACTGATTGACAAATCACTGATTGACAATCAAGTTGAGATTGTTGATACGGATGGAACTGCTTTCTATCAGTTCTTGATGTTATTTAATTCTTCTCATAAGGCGAAGCGTTTGCCAATGAAAGCGGCATTTGTAACGGATGAGGACCAATTTACTGACTCTAAGTATAAGGAATATAATCTAGATGAGTTGGTAAAAGATAATTATACAAAACTGCATACCCTTAGAGATGGGATTAATAATGGTAAAATGAATGGCCGCATTGATAATTTGAAAGCTATGGCTAATCATCAAGACGGTATTAAGGTATGTTCTGGAAAGAAAACACTTGAATATCAAATATGTAAAGCAAATGTTTTCGCGAATAAAGAGACAACGAGAGAGACTTGGCTTTACGAATTGATTAAACAAGAGAATATAGAAGGTATAAACAAGGTGGATTCCTACATGACAGGACTTGGAGAGGGAGAAATGAGCGAAGTGGAACAGCAGAATGTTGCATTGCTAATGTGGAAATGTCTGCCAAGTAAGGCTGAGTTTGCTCAAACATTAAATTCATTCTTACTAGATAAAAAAGGAATAGGAGGTGACATTAAGTTCACTTTGCCTCCATATATTCAAGATGCAATAACTCATTTAGTACCATGAGTATGGATTACGATATAACACCGCAACGACAAGTATATCTTGATGCACGTGGTTATACAATACTAACAGCGTGTCCTGGTAGTGGCAAGACTACGAGCATAGTGAAGAAACTTTTAACAGTGTCACATCATTGTGAAGAGCATTATGGCACGCATACAGGGTTTGCCTGCCTGTCATTCACCAATAAGGCTTGTGCTGAGTTAAAACAAAAATATAAGGAGATGCATAATGAAAGGTTGACATACCCCAATGAAGTGTTGACTATTGATAGTTTTATTATGCAGTATGTAGTGCTTCCGTTTTGGTATCTATGTGATGAATGTAAAAAGCGACCAATAGTAGTGAACGAAACAGAAATACTAGATCGGATTTATTATAACAATATTCAGATAAACGGTAAATGGCAGCAATACCCAGTGATGGCACTCCGAACTTACGCAAGTCTGATGCGCCGTAAGAATCCATCATTAGTATCAAGAGACAAGACGGCCTTTAAATGGAAGCACAAACCAGTGATTGATGCAAATGAAATTGCCTATTGCAATGCAGCTTTTACATATCGTTTAGAAAAAGGTTTTATTTCAAGCAGCGATGCACTATGGATGGCATGTGATATATTGGAGCATCATCAAGGTATAGCCAAAGCACTTGTAATGCGTTTCCCTTATGTCATCGTTGATGAGGCACAGGATAATTCTGAACTGCATTTTGAGTTTTTCAAGCTGTTAAAGAGAGCCGGTTTGCAAAATCTTGAATTTGTGGGAGATATTTGTCAGTCTATCTATGGATTTAACAATGCGAGACCAGAGTTGCTACAAAGCATGATGAAAGAAGGTGGATGGAACGTTTTGCCACTATCTGAATGCAGACGTTCTAACCAACGTATAATAGATTTGTATAGTAAACTGAAATCAAGCGATGTGCCGGCTATTACTTCACATGGTGTGGAGGATAAAGAAATTCCCATCGTAGTATATAAGTATGATGACGGGAATGTTAGGGATATTATTCGGAATTTCCACCAAGTTTGTGAAAATAATGATTTGCCAAGTAGAATTATATTAGCACGTGGAGTAAATAAGTGTAAGAAATTAGCCGGTGTTAAGGATGTCGATTTCAAGTACTGGAAAGCAGAACAACATCTGCCTTATTTGATAATAGATGCCGCCTTCGCATTCGATTCGGGAGATATGGACTATGCTTTTAGGAAAATAAGACTTGTATTAGCTGAACTTTTGGCTGGTAATAACCCTGAAGCAAGGCGTAAGTTCGTGCAAGAAATTGAACGTAATGTGGACTGGAATACAAGGATATTTAGTTTTCTAAAACAAATACCTGCATTTTCATTGAGTTTCAAAGACTGGTCAGAACAGACCTGTACATTATTAAAGGATTATTGGGAACTTGAAGAGAGACCTGTTTTTGTTCCATATCAAAGGCAAACGGGATATAAGATGAAGGAGATGGCAGATGCGCCTGTAGAGCAATATCACCAATCAAATAATAAGGGCAGTGAATACCATAAAAGTATAGATACGATACATGCTGCAAAGGGAGCAACTTTGGATGCAGTACTTCTGTTCCTGTCGTCTGATAGCAGGGGACAAAGTGTTTCGCTGAATGATTTTCCACGCAGTGCAGTTAAAGTCATGACTGAAAGTCAGCGAATGATATATGTAGCTTGTTCGAGGGCTAGGCAATTTCTGGCATTGGCAGTCCCCAAGTCTATAGCAGATGAAAATATTAGGAGAGCCTTGGCTGGGGTGGACATAGATATTCGTAATATCAACCTGCAAGGTGAATTGACTTTTATAGATTAGTACATCAAAAACCTTGGGCGGAAACAAGTTTATAAGTTTCCGCCCATTTAACTAAGGGGGGTATAGAATGAGTCAAGACGCAATACTCCCCAATTAAAGTGGTTTTGAGGCAAGTACTTCTTTTATATATTGTTGATTCCGATTATCAATACCGAACTCCTTATAAAGTTGGGCATTCACATCGCCACAATAATCAATAATGCCATTGGCATCGGAATAGTCCAATAAATCTGGCACTTTCTTTGCCAAAGAGGTCAAGGATTCGTCTGTAAGCAAAAAGGCGAAGCGAATAATTTCACTTGTAGCATATTTGAAGAAGTTCTTGGCTTCTTGTTCTGTGGCGAAAGTTTTCAATGCCACGCGAGATCGCCCAAATGCACTATGGTTATCTACGATGGCGATTTGATTGCTACGCTTTTGTCCCCCGGCATTGGCACTTGAAACTATCACTTTCCATCTGTTCAAATATTCAAGTCCCGTTGTAATAACACCTTTGTTTGCGATATACCATTTAGCTCTACCGCTTTTACCTGCTTTATCATTGGTAAATAACTTTATTTCTGATTCATAATTGAAATAGTCTCCTTCACTGTACTCTCTTACAAGTGTGGGGTGTCGTTCTACGAAGTCGCTTTCTATAGAAAATAGTTTCTGAGACAAGACTGACTCGTGTAAACTTTTGTATTTACTAATAATGGCATCTAAACAAGAAACGATTTCATTATCAAGAGGATTTAATGGAAATAAATCTTCTTTAGGATTATCAGCATCAACTGCTATTTCTTTCCCATTTTTAGAATAGATATATTTAAAGCCACTACTTTCTTTATATATATCTTTCATAACAATAGACAAGCCATCTGCAATACCTACTTCTTTGAACACATCCGTTGAATCTGGAAAGAATTTCAAAAAGTACAAATGAGGATCGTTGATTTGCGAAAGGCCAAATTGTTCAAGCCCTTTCCCTGAGCGATGAATCCATCTTGCACCAGGATAGATTAGTGAAGTATATCTACCCAATCGGTCGCTTATTGTTTGAAAATGTTGGAATATACTTGAACTACGTTTTTGTCCGTTGGTTGTTTCCTTTTGGGCAACAACCTCTTGATACGGAGGATTCCCTACTATTGCATTGAATTTCATATTCTTTATCCCTGTTCTTTCTGAAACGAATTTATCAATCTGCTTGATAAAGTGTTCAGGCTTGTTTTTGATTTGATTGATTAAGTCCTCAAAGTATCTGGTGTTTGCCTTTGCTTTACGAAAACCGATGAGGGTTCGCTTGGTGATACTCTTTGCCATCGGAGTTTTGCAGATGACAAAGATGTTTTCTGCGACTATCTTGTCCCATATCCGCTGTTCGTCTTCAATGCTTGACACCGAAAACAGCGAGTTTTTGACACGTGTGCGGTAGATGCTGTATGCCATATAGAGAGGATATAACCCCGACTTTGAGTTGATTTCAAGAATACGAGAATCTTCGGCAAATACATTGGCGGTCACTTCGCCCTTGTCGATGAAACGAGGTTCGTGCAGTGTAGTTTCATACCCCTTTTCAAAGAAGTTGTATCCACCCAAGCAGTCGCCAAGGTGCATGTTTACCACACGCCAAGGAGTAAGCACCGTTTCCTTGTCCGGATTACGGAATGTGCTAAAAATATCCGTTATGCGCTCAATGCGTTCCTCCACACTGAGTTTGTCGGCAGCACGAGCCATAGCACGGATACGCTTTCCGGCGGCACAGAATATCTCCGGATCGTAGTATTTTTTGATGCTGTTGAATTTCTGCTTGGTAACACCCTTAGGCATAAACTCTTCCCACGATTGAGGGTCGATGAGTGAAGCGAAGTTGTCAATGGTGATTTCTTGAGATTCGTCTTTCAGCTCCGCTCCATAAATCAGCAAAGGCATACGGATAGAGATACCCCGAAGAATGGAAATGGCAGCTTCCCGATTGTTCTTTTTCTTTTTCAGTTCTTCAAGACGTTGCTTCTCTTCCTCTGTCAAAGGCTGTTTGTCCTTGCCTTTCTTCTTGGATTTCTTTTCAAGACTTTCAAGTTCCTCGTATTGCTCATCAGTCAGCCCCTGATTGTTAATGTCCACTTGATTCGTCTTGGGCATGGCTTTAGTCTGACCGATAATCTTTTTGAGGTCATCGAACTCCTGCAATTCCAAATCATTAAGTTTCATCAACTCGTCATTATACAGACTTCTGTCTTCAAAACCATTACGTACAACCCGTTCCACATAAACCTTTTTGAGCTGTTCTAGCATCTTCGGCACATCAAACTGGTTCATCTTGGAACCCTCGATGGATATTATCGGGCAGAAGTTCAGGAACTCGCCCATAATCTTACGGTCATTGCCGCTGGTCTTTCCTGCCTTGGATGAAATCTTGGCTGTTTCGGCTATCACCTTCAATGTCCTGTCTGGAGCAAAATCAAAGACATAGCATTGCTCTTTTACTCTTCCGTTGATAGTGGCAGGAGTCTGTACACGGAAAATGGTCTGCATATAACTGGAGGCAGCTGTGTTATATGAACCAGACAACATAAACACTGCAGTCCAAGCCTTAACACTGACACCCGTTGTCAGTCTGCCACAAGACAAGGTTATGGTACGAGTGGCGTCAGGGTCTTTGCCAATGGCTTCTTCTACCGCCACAAGTGCATCCTTGCTTTCTTCATCCTCGTCTCCATTGCCGGCAACATTCACCACCTTGAAATGTTGGAATACTGGATGTGTCTGCAACATGGCACTCATTGCCCGTGCCTCCTTCACTCCCGGCAGCATCCACAGGGTATGACGGAAGATGTTGCGGTATTCCTCATTCGCAAACGGATAGCAACTCTCCTTGTCCTCTTTGGTTATAAGATTCAAGAAAGCACTTACATCCTTGTCATGAACGAAAGTTCCACTATTATTTACACGGAAGAACTCACGGAAGTTGAATGCCACATCTTCATCAACAAACTCATTGAGCAATCGTCCGAGGTCATAGGTGTAAATGTTCATGGTAGGCAGTGAGGCGTATGGATTAGGGTCTCCAAAATGCAGTTCATCCCAAGACGCTTTGGCTCGCTGCTCCATCACATAGTCCCAAGTGTATATCTCATCCTCCTTGAAATCGTCCAACAAATTGAAAGGAGTGCCGGAAAGACGCAGAATCTTGGTTTGATCCTTCGTAAGTTCCTGCATTACAGCCTTGCCCAATTCCGTCTGTGTACCTTCGTGCGCCTCGTCCACAATGATACAGTCCCAAGCGGTGGCAAACACTTCATTGTTCTTATCAAAGTTGCCGCCTACAAGTTCAGAACCACGCAAGTCTTGCATGGAAGCAAAGTAAACATATTTGCATTGTCCTTGTTTAGCTCTTGTTTCCAGCGAAATATGGCTGTCACCGTTATTCTTTGAGCCGTATGCAAAATCCCGCCTATCATAGAATATCTTGCCAAAGTCCTCAAACCAACCGCTATCAACTACTGGGCGGTGGGTAAGAATCAAGGTTCGGCTGAAAATCATATCTTTCACTACCTGTAATGCAGACAGCGTTTTACCGAAACGCATCTTGGCGTTCCACAGCATTTGGTTTCCTTTCTTAAACTGCTTTTTAGTCTTTTCTATGGCTTCACGCTGTTCCGGTCGGAATACAATAGGACTTTTGTCGTGTGAAACCTCAGCAGAAGATAATGATTCACGCCCCTCTTTTACGGCTATTATCGCCCGTTTAATTGTTTCAAGGTCGGTAATAAACCACTCGTTGGCTTTGTTCTCGGTATCAAATATCTTTTTCCTAATACCTGAACGCTCCAGCACGCTATGCACTTCCTTGTCATTGAAAGAACACAAACCATACTTGCTGTTGTATATCGTAAGTTCCGTATATAAGAGGTCGTATGCGATACCTGCCGTTTGCGTATATTGGTTGATACGTTTCTTGGCAGACTCGTTGAGGGCTTTGCTGTTGGGAGCAAGACCGAAAACATTGTCATTATCACAAGTGGCTTCTCCCACTTTCAGACATCCACTGTGCGCAGCATCGTTGATGCGGAACACATATATCAGTTTTAACTTTAGTGAAGATGTGAATTTCATACCGCACTATTTTATTAGGTCTATAAATCGGATTCGTTTTCCCTTTTTGCCTGTTGCCTTGTCGGTGGCATGCCAGTCCTTGATTTGGCAATAGACCCCATTGTGCCTGCGGATGTCATCTTTCAGACATCCTTCACATTGGGTGACCACTTCGTTAGTCCCGAACAGGTCGGCTACAACTTCCCTACGTTCTCCGCAACTATTTGGAATGACACCTTTTAATCCGTCCATCTGCCATACGTTCCACGAAATGATGTAAGCGATGTAGTTAACGGATTTCAATAGAGGGTTTTTCCCGAACTTGTTGCGGTAATACTCAATAAAAGAGAAAAGAAGGGATTCACGGGCAAGCAGAAGATTGTCACCTTGCCATTCGTAGGCATAGATACTCTTGTAGGCATCCTGTACGGCTTTCAGCCACTCACCAGAAGTAGTAGCGTTCTCGCTGATAATACGCAGCTTACGGTCAAGCAATCCAATACGCCTCTCCACCGGAATAAACTCCCCTGTAGTGGTATCGTAACGACTCACGAGGTAGGGAGCCTCGCCACAAGTGATTTCCATACGGTTCTCACGCACATAGTCCTTCCAAGTCTTGCCCTCAGGAAAAGTAATTTTTTCCTCATTGACCTGCCAAGTGTTTGTACCATCGGCTACGGTTATCTCCTTGTTGAATACATCCTTTCTGCCAAACCAAGCCTCGTCTATCAGATTGTTTTGTGCATTGCATATCCACGAAGGGGTAAACACTTCGGCCATTTCATGGGAACGCATGGTCTGTGTTACCTTATGCTTCAATACACGAGGCATGACCACATTGCCGTTATTCCCTGTTATCAGTTCAGGCAAAATAGGTGATTGATACTCGTAACCGATACCCAAATGCTCATAATCCGAGGTTGCCCAAAATATATTGTGCTGAATACCGTTTTGGCTCGTTGTATGGTCTTTGAGCAATGTATTCAGCAAATCGGGCGAAAGTGCAATTAGATTGGTTTCCTGTATGTCTATGTTATCGGTTGTTTTCTCAATCATCTTCAATTACATAAAGGGAATGAGAAAGTCCCGATGTCTTTCTTGGAAAGAGGGACTTACTCTGATGCAAATTTACGCATTTTATTGAAAATTCAGCGCATTGTACTATCTATAAATTTATTGGAATATTAAAAACTATATCGTTGTTTATCTCAATAAGATAGAATACTTCTATAAATCAGCCTTTTAGATTTAGTCCTCCCTCTTTCCAAGAAAGATACATTTTTGCTAAACATTTTTGCTCTTACAGACTTTTCAATATCTGTGCATTGGCATTGTCCACCAGAGTGTTATCCAATGATGCCAGATAAATTTGGGTGGTACTTTCAGAATCATGTCCCATCCCCTCACTGATAACAGAAAGCGGTATATTCTTGTACTTGGCTGCGCTTGCCCAAGAATGCCGGGCGCAATACATGCTTAATGGCGTAGATATATTTACCAGTTTTGCAATCTCTTTCAAATGGCGGTTTATGCCGGACAAGATATTCCTGTAGCACTTATGACTATCGAGGTACGGATATTTCAGAATGGGCAAAAGATAGGAACTGCTACTGTCTGTGGAATACTTATTTATGATTTCCTGCATACACCTTTCCCATTTGATAACCAACAATTGCCCTGTTTTACGTCGACGATATGACAAACTGCCGTTTTGGAGATCACTCTTTTTCAGATATGCCATATCTACAAATGCCATTCCTCGTGTATAGAAACTGAACAGGAACATGTCCCTTGCAAATTCCAGATTGGGCTGTAAGGATAGATTCATGTTCTTTATACGCTTGATGGCAGATAAGGGAACTGCACGCTTGACAGTCTTGTCCACTCCCGTATAGACATGCCTGAAAGGATTACACTGATTAATCAATCCTTTTTCCAATGCTCGGTTATATACGGCCCGGAAAATTCGCATATAAAACGAACTGCTATTACGTACCGCCCCTTTGCCATGGAGATAGGCTTCATAAAGCTGCATTAAATCAGAATCTATTTCCGATAAGGCCACATCCTTGCACTGTCTGAATTGCATAAAACTTTTTAAGGCATAGGAATAGTTCTCAGCCGTGCGTATCTTTCCCATCTGCTTGAGGTGGGCTATCGTGCCTTGCATAAAGTTGAATAATGACTGTTCGTTTACCGCCTTATTGAAAGTTGAAATTATATCATCAGCTGTATATATAACATGCATATTTTCAAATCTGCCTATGATTGATTGTAGTCGCTTAACGTCCCAGTTTATTCGCTCCTGAATCGACTGCAGAAAATCGTATCGATTATCAGAACCGATTATGATAGAATTGTTTTTATTGTTCCACTCGTGCGTAAAAAGTCGGAAATCCGTCTTTAATTGACGGATTACTCGATTCTGAATAATTTGATAATAGATTGTACCCTCCTTACCTGCGGTAGTGGATGGTCTGAATTTTACTTTGATACTTGCCATACGCTCACTTTTTAAGTTTGTCCGATTGAATGGGCTTGCCCTTGATGGACGTTGCCTTGTTTTCCTGCTCTTTTGCCGCCTGTTCTTTTAGTCGGGCTTGTTCGGCAAGGGCAGCTCGCTTGCGTACTGCTTCTTCGTAGGCTTTCACATCTTTACGCATTTGGCGAATCTTGTTGTTATCCCTGTTAAGTTCAAAGATGTTTTCCAAGTTTTCAATCAGTTTTGGTGAGGCTTCGCCTTTCATTTTGATGTAGCGATACTTCAAATCATTGTCGATACGCTCATAGTTCGGTTGTCGAACAAAATAGAGTGCGACAGCCAAAACGACAATCGCTGCAAACATTCCGCTAAAACCCCAGAATATGAAAGGCGATTCAATACTGAAACTGTGGTGGCTCTCATTGTAAATTCCTCCTTTGATATTTTCATCTGTAGCTCTTAGCAAGGATTTCAGCTCTTCCGTTTCCTGCGTTTGTATTGCTTTAATATCCGACATCATCTCCATTATTTTATCGGAAGAATCGGTCTGCTGTTTCCGGTTTTGCCGATATTCGTTCCTTAATGCGGACAAGGTTTCCACAAACTTATCCGGAGTAGAAGCTCGATTTAAGAGATTTGCAGTATCGCACTTAATAGAGGCAAGTCCTTCTGAAGTGCGTTTAAACTCTGTTTTAACGGCGTTCAAATCTTGTTTTAACTCCTGTAATGAAAATTCATTTACACTATTATTTACTTCGGAATTTCCATTCTCCGATTGGGATATGGATAATCCGTTTACCTTATTCTCGATTCTATCCAAGCACCCATAGATGCTTTCAATAAGTTCTTCTTGTTTCATACTATTGATTTTTAATGTTATACCTTTGATTAATAATTATGTGTCGAATTATAACCCGAAACTATTCTTGCGTTTCTTTTTCTTCCGTCTGCGGAGTAACTCGTCATACGGAATCTGTTCGTCTTGTTGGCTATTGCCTGATGGCATAAACAATCCCAGTCCGCCTTCAATCAAACCGTTGTCTTGTGAATATTGCAGTTGTTCCTGCGATATTATTGACTCTTGTTTCGGTTTTTTAGGCTCTTGTTCTGTTTCCGGCTTATTCCAACTTAGACGGGCATTTAATTTGGCAAAACTGAAATCCCTGCTGATTTGCGAAGCCTTGAATGTCAGTCCGTCTTTGGTAAAGCGTATGCCTTGAATATCATTCAAAGACTTTATCTCACGGCTTCTTTTCACAAACTCCAGCTTGACACCATGTCCGACTAAATTGTCATTGAACTCATTCCATGTTTTGGAATATTTTAGAGCCTGTTTGACCGCATTGTGAATCTCATATTTCACACGCTCTACAGGACGAAGTTTCTTCACATTGGTCTTACCTTTATCCTCTGCGTAGGTCAATCCGTACTTGTCTTTAAGTCTCTTTGTAGCAATTTCATTACGCTTAAAGTCGTTCTGTGAAGAGATTACTTTTCCGTCATATCCGATACGGTTATAGACCAGATGGCAATGCGGATTGTCCGTATTGTTATGCCTTACCAATATGAATTGAGTGTCTTTTATTCCCATCAAATCCATGTATTCCATAGCAATTTTAGCCATAAACTCATTTGAGAGTCTTGGCTTGTCTTCGGGTTTGAAACTCAAAGCGATGTGACCGACAGGCTGTTTTATTTTCGGATTAAGCATACGCTGGTAGTTGAAACTATCCGTTAATTCACGGTTACTGCCCAACAATACACCATCGGAAGCGATGATTTCAGCATTGTCTTTGCCCATCACGTAGCGGACGCATCCGCCAAAGGATTTTCCTTTCTTTATCTTGCCAATCATAACTGCCTCCTTTCCGATGATTTATACTCGTTCATTACCGCTTTCAGTTTTTCAAGCAATTCCATCAGTATATTCTTGGTACGGTTGAATCCTGCCTGATGCGACAGCTTTGTAAGCTGGTTCAGATTGTTCGCCATTCCAACAAGATTGCGCATGGTGGCCGCTTCTTCCGGAGAGTGCTTAGCCATAATCTGTGCATTGAATGTGGAATCCCTGATATACTCCGCAAGCGTCCTGTTCGCCTGCCTGCTGCGAAGACACAGCCTGTCGTAATCAGGCTTGGAGAATTTCACCGTCACGGATTTTGTCAACTTGCGAAGGCTGCTTGCTTTCGGTCTCCCTCTCGGTTTGATTTTGTCTTTGTTACTCATATTACTTGGTTTATTGTGATAAGTCATTTTACCATGTTGGTATCTTTTACAATCTGCGACCGTTGGGAGCGGATTGCCTCCACTTGTGAAAGTGGAGCGAGGTTTTCGGGTGCAATGGCGGCTTGTCCGACATTTTTCGGCATCCCGAAAGATAACCTCGCTCCCTCCCCGAAACAGACGTTTCACTCCTCACTCCGATTGGAGGGATTCAAGGATGCCTGACGGCACTAATGCAGCGTGCAGATACATTTTTCATCGGTTATATGTTATAATTTACGCCACTGTTCAAACTCTTCCGAGTAGATTTCAAGATGTTGTCGGGCGATGTTTTCAAGAAGTCCCGAAACACTCATTCTGCGGCTTCCGAGTTTGCGGACAAACTCGTCAAGCCTGTCACGCACCTCGCAACTGACAAATACGGGTTTGCGGTCTTCGATTTTCGGAACTTGCAGGAAAGCGGTACGGTATTCTTCCAATGACATCCTTCGCTGTCGGCTGCTAACCCGACAACGGGGTGTCGAAAATGTCCTATCTTTCCCCATCGGCATTTGAAGATTGCCGGATGGGATTTCGGATTGTTCCGTGACGGTTAATGGAGTTTCGATACCGACATCGCCAGTAAACGATTCTTCTGTACTTTCAAGATTTTCACCATCTGGAAGAAACTGTGACATTTCCGTACCAGTCATAGCTTCCCATTGCTCTTTGCTAAAACTTTTCTTTGTTGCCATAATCTTTGAATTTTAATCGGTTTATACAGTGGTCTCAGTGCGCACATTGACCTGTTATCGGCAACAAAGGAAGTAGGTATACTGCATGGAATCAAGCAAATGGAGATAGCGTAGCAATTATGATGGCTTTTGCGTTTTAGCCACTGAATCAACAGTGCAAACTGCAATGATTTGCCATACTCGAACGATTATAGATATTGGATAATGATTCGTTAGAACAGAGTTTTTGTTGAATCCGGCAGATGTGGTTTCTTACATTGGATAATATTACTGTATCGCCATTCCTGTTTGATTACTGCAACCTGTTCAATCGGTACTAATGGAACATGGCTCTTTCCCGATTTACATAATCATATCCGCTGATTATGCAACACGATGACAACCGATGTAACAGACCGTCAGTCGTTTGTAAATCCATTGTGGTGTGATTATTCCTGCTTTTCTTTGCATTGAAAACAAGGAAACAAGCCGCTGTCTTACGCCAACTGTGCCACAGGATTCCATTTATCGGAAGTGTTGGGTGTAATGAGTGATTCGGTTTTACCTTAGCGGCGAGAATTGAAGACAATGTATAATCTAAATATCGGAAACAATGGAAATCATCAGTTTTGAGAAAAAGACATTTGAGGAAATTTCAGCCAAGCTGGATTACTTCGTGCAGAGGATGGAAACCCTCTGCAATAACCATGACCAAAAGGAAACGGGCAAATGGATGGACAGTCATTCCGTATGCAGGAAGCTGCGTATCAGTCCGAGAACATTACAGACTTTCCGTGACAATGGGACGCTTGCCTTTACTAAAATCGGAAACCGTACCTATTACCGTCCTGAAGACGTGGAACGTGTAATCTCAGATGTGGAAGACAGACGGAAAGAAGCCAAATGGAAAAGCAGGGATATTTGACCGAGAATATAGAGTAATCAATGTATAACCCAATAATTAAAGCGTATGAGCAATGAAATCAGAGAAAAAGACCATGAGTGGGTAAAGAATTTCCACTCTAATTTTGACAGGCTTCTGGCTTCACTTGAAAAGTTGTTAAGCCAACACCAACCGTCCGTATATGGCGATGAACTGCTGACCGACAAGGAAGTGGCATACCTGCTGAAAGTGAGCCGAAGAACACTGCTCGATTACCGCAACAACGGAATCCTACCCTACACGCAGGTGGGCGGCAAAATCCTGTACCGAACTTCCGATATAGAACGTATTCTGATAAACGGATACAAGGAAGCGTACAGATACAGCGAAAGCGGATGATTTTTTTGGAGGGAGCGCAGTTTGCCGTCTGCCCGTTTCATCCGGTTTTCAAAAAAATAGCCTTCCTCTATAAAAATCTGAAAAGCATATAGAATCGGTCATATATTTCAGACTTGTCTATATGCTTTTCGGTTGTTTATATCGACTTTTCCGTCAGTCGCTTGTTTCCGCTGCCGTCAGCGTCCATTGTACAGACGTGAAAGGGAAAAGGTTTTCGGGGGGAATACTCTTTGCTTGCAAAGGAAGATTCCGCCCGAAACGGTACAGCCGCCAGACCTTTTCACTTTCAAAGAAGTCTGTACTAACTTTAATGGACGGGCGAGGAAATATGCGACTGACGGAATATGTATATGGTCAATCAGAATATTGGTTGTTCTGCTCCCTTTGTCCGTAGTGTATGTTTTTAACATTATCGCTATCCCTGTTCCATTCCGGAATTTCATACTTGGCCTTAATGCTCGTACTGATTCGTTTTATATCCTCATTAACTTTTTGGCGGGTCAGTTTTGCATACAATTGTGTTGTACTGATATCCTTGTGCCCCATCATCTTACAGACGGATTCCAATGGAACACCCTGAGAAAGAGTAATCAGCGAACCGAAATTATGCCGGGCCATATGAAATGTTATCCGTTTGTCTATATCGCATCGCTCCGCCAGTTTCTTGAAGTTGGCAGTCAATGCCGAACGTGCCGGAACTTTGAAAATCCTGTCATCCACACGCTGTTCCTTGTATTTGTCCATAATCTGTTGTGGTAAGTCAAGAACCTGAATGATACATTCGCTTTTTGTCTTTTGCCTGTTGAACCGTACCCATAGTTTGCCGTCTTCTGTACGGTAAAAATGATCTTCCCGTAAATTGCGGAGGTCTATATACGAGATTCCTGTGAAAGTGCTGAACACAAACAGGTCTCTCACATAACACAGGAATTTCTCTTGTATCGGTATGCTCATTAGGCGTTTCAGTTCATCCGCTTCCAAATGACGGTGTTTCTTAATCGCCTTTTCCGGGAAATAACCCGAAAAGGGATTCTTGTGTATCGTTCCTTGCGCAATGGCTCTCTTGACGATGGTTTTCAACATGACGGTAAACCCTTCAATAGTGGAAAGAGAGCGTTTGAGGTCTGCTCTCATATAGGAATCGTACTTTTCAATGAAGCTGTAATCCAATTGTCTGAGTGCGATATCATCGGCATTGTAATACTTCCGGATAAACTTCTTCAATCTGTTATATGAAGAATGATGGTTGTGCAGTGTGCCGTAAGAACGTGTCAGCCCAACCTGTTTGGAGAGTTCCTCGATATATTCCTGATACAGTTCCAATAAATTACGTTTTCTTGTACCGATACCGCTAATGGCGTTCTTTACAAGTTCCGCTGTTATATACCCTTGTTCCGAAAGTATCTCATCATAATAGCTGTGTATGTCTGCCGTCAGTTTCTCTATGGCACAGTTGATTTTCTGAACTTCACGGTCTTTCCCTTTAAGTCTGTATCTTTTGGCATCCCATAATGCAGGGTCTATATCCATCTTTGCGGAGAATTGCGCTACTTCCGTATTTATGGATATCCTGCCCATAAGGGGGCACAGACCGTTCTTTTTCACCTTCTGTTTGTTGATATAAAACAGAACGGCAAACGTGCTGTATGTTGTTTTCCTGTTGTTCATACGCTGTCTGGTCTTTGTGGGCAATTATCGGTCAAAATGAATTTTTCTCTTATCCGGACTTGCAAATCACCCATATCTGCGCCGATCTTTTCTTGGGTAAGGTGGGCGTATATACGGGTGCTTTTCCAACTTCGGTGTCCCAGCAGTTCACGAACCGTATCCATTGGAACACCTTGGGACAGAGTGATTAACGAGGCATACGTGTGCCGGGCTTGATGGAATGTCAGGCAACGCTCTATCCCACAGTATTTTGCAATCTTTTTAAGATTGATATTTGTCTTGCTGCAACTCAACATCGGGAACAGCCTGCCTTGGTCGGATATGCCGCAATACTTCTTTATCAATTGTAATGGAAGCTCCATCAAAGGAATATGGCAAGGCGTTCCTGTCTTCTTTCTCGCTGTATGTATCCACCATACACCGTCTTCGGCCTGTTTCATATTTTCGGGTGTCAAGTTACGGAGGTCGCTGAACGCCAATCCGGTCATGCAGGAAAATATGAAGACATCACGTACCAGATTCATATTGTCTTTTGGCAAGGGAGTCGTGAGAATCAGATTGAATTCCTCTTCGGACAGGCATTTGGCGACAAGAGGTTCTGTCAGATATTTGTAATCCATGAACGGGTCTTGTTTGATGAGTCCGTTATCCATTGCGGACTTGATTACCAGATGCAGACGTGCCATAATATTGACAATGGTATTGCAGGTCATCTTCAAGTCGGCACGGAGGTACAGGTCGAATGCTTTCACAAATGTCGAGTTCAAGGATTGGAACGCCATATCCCTTACCTTGTATTTCTTTTGAAGAAAATTCTTTAGGTGGTTCAGTGCCACGCAATACCGTTTATAGGTGTCAATGGAACGGTTGACACCCACTTTCTTGTAGAATTTCTCGTTGAGATGCTCGTAATGCTTGACCAGCGTGTCCTGCTCGGATGCGATTCCTTGAAAAGCGTTTTTCACATCAATTGCAAGGACATTGTCGCTTTTCAGTTGCAGGTCTTTGTATGCGGAATGGATGGCCACACATAATTTGTCCAGCTCTGCATTGGCGTTTAATGCCGCCTTGCTTTTACCTTTTGCCCTGCCGGACTTTACATCCCATAACTTTTCCTGAATATACACTTTGGCACTGAACTGTACCATTGATTTGCCAATGCGTATCCGTCCCAAAACAGGGGCGATTCCATCGGCTCTCGTCTCATTTTTCTTTAGATAGAAAGTCACTTTTAATTCATTCATAATCAGCTCTGTTTTTAATTGCAAATTTACATGCGTTAGAGCTAATCATTGGTATGCAAAAGACTGACAATCGGTGAAATAGAATCTCATAAAGAGAAAATTTCATGCCGTTCTACGAAAAATCACTCACGTATCATTGGAAACCCATTGCTTTCAGGTAGTTCCAGCCTTAAAAGCAAGACCTTCCGGATACTCAAACAGGTAATGTATTCGTAACGGAACACTTTCACATTTATGTCATTTTTTGCATTTCAGCCACTTGTTTTGAATGGGAAGAATATAGAAGATTACACTGCTTGTCAGATAGTTATGCAAATCGGTAAAAGTTTGCGTTTTGGATATACGATTTGGAAACCGTTCTTTTGCTTTAATCTGCTTTAAGACGGTTTTCAACTGTCTGCCCAACTTCTGCGTTTTTCCTCTAACTCCCTAATTATCAAATCCTGCTGCGTTAATCTGCTGCAATTCGGCGGATATTCCAGAGATTTTCAGTAAACCTGCTCCTTCGGACACAATTACATCACCGGACTGTAATCCATTCTCCACAATAAACTCCTTGCCGTCATTAATCTCAAAGACTTCGACCGGAGTAGATACAGCCTTACCGTCTACAACCTTGTAAGTAAAAATCCGGTTTTGAATTTCGTATGTGCCCCCTTGCGGAATCACAATGCACTGTTTCCGCTCATAAGGTACAATCACATTGGCAGCACCACCACTCATCAAACGCCGGTCACTGTTAGCAAATACGGCACGAAGACTTACGGTTCCTGTACCCTTATCGATGATTCCACTTATCACATCCACTTTACCCTTTTTACCGTATAAAGAACCGTCATTCAGCTCCAAAGAAACCTCCGGAAATGCGATCAAGGCACTATCCAGCAAACCATACTTCGAGGTAAGAGAAAGAATCTGTTTTTCCGACAAAGAAAAATAAACATACATATCCGAATTATCCGAAACACAGATAAGAGGTTCCGTCATTGATGCACTGACCAATGCTCCTACACGATAAGAGGTCATCCCGGCATAACCGTCAACCGGACTTTTAACTTCGGTATACGACAAATTATTGGCAGCCTCTGTCAGTCCGGCCTGTGCTTCCAGTAAAGCAGCCTGCGCACTTTTATATTCATTCTGTGCAGTACGAAGTTCAAAATCAGAAATCACTTTGTCATTATACAACGACAATTTACCCTCCAACGTTTGTTTGGCAATGGCTTCATTCGCTTCGGCCGTAGCAACAGCAGCCTTTGCCTTTTGCAAGGCAGCCAAGTAAGGAACCTGATCGATTACAAACAATACCTGTCCTTTTTGTACACGGGCTCCTTCTGCTACAAGCACCTGTGTGATAGTTCCTGAAACTTGAGGACGTACTTCCACATCCTGCTTACCCTGAATCACTGCCGAATACTTTACAGAAAGAGTCCGGTCTGCCGGTTTCACTGTCATCAGAGGATAATGATTTTCTCCTTCATTCTGCATTGCCTTTTGCCCGCAACCTGCCAGCAAAGACATCATGCAAAGACATCATGCAAAGACTTAATGCATAAATACTTCTTACCTTCATTTTTAGTTAAATTAATTACTGATACCACAAAAATAGAAGAAGGCAAGTCCGAAAATTTGGACAAAAGCCGTAAGCATTTGTCCGAAATGCCCAGCATTAGTATTTCTTAATAAGAAGTATGTCTATTTTACAGATAAATTTGTCATTTACAGACATTATGCTATATTTTTGCAGCAAAACAAACAGATAATAAAACCATCATGACCCAAAAAGATTTATTTCCGCTCTTCCCTACATCAAATGGCATACCTAATAAAGTTCTGCTGGTAAGCAATTCTCAGTTGCACAAGCTTCAAGGAAAACACATCAACGGATGCCGTATCTTTTTGCTGGTTTATGCCGGAGAACTGCAATTAGAAGTGAGCCACAACATTTATAAGATGAAAGCCGGATCGCTTCTGGACCTTCTAGACACAACGGGACTGACGATTCAGTCTGTCAGTCAAGACATCAAAGCTCACTGCATGATTCCCAACTATGAATTTGCAAGAGAATCATAAAAGATGTTCAAACCCGGGCCCGAAAATTATATTCTAGACAGACTGGAATACCCTATTCTGAATTTGACAGAACAGGAAATCAGTGCTCTCCAACAGCAAATGATTTTAATGGAATCGGCTTTGACAAATACAAACCATACTTACCGGTATGAGCTGGCACTGGTCTATTTTAAAAGCTTCATGCTGGAAATAGGGCATCTGACACTCACTCATAAAAATGAGATGGAGGAAAAAGCAACGATTCTCAGCAAACGTGACTTGGTGATGATGGAATTTATGAAACTGGTATGGGAGTATGCCTGCACAGAGCATGAGGTAGAGTATTATGCTGATAAATTATGTCTTTCGGCCAAGCATCTTACCCGACTCGTAAAAGAGGCCATAAGCAAAACTCCCCATGAGATAATCAGCGACGAGTTACTGAAGTATGCCATGAAAAAATTGGAAGATGATGAGGTTACCGTAGGACAACTGGCTGAAGAAATGCATTTTGCGGACCAGGCATCATTCAGTAAATTCTTCAAGAAACACACGAAAATCTCCCCTATGGAATACAGGAGACAGCTAAAAAAGATAATATAGGCTCTCATGAGTCATATTTACTATATACAACAAAAGCGTCTGAAACAATAAATAATATTGTCAGACGCTTTTCTTTTTAAAGTATTTATCTTAACATGAGTCAGTCTGCCTGTGGCACAATTTCAAAAATTTCTGCTTTTCCATCCAGCGAAATGCGTGCTACCGACTTACCGGCCGGCAATGCTATGCATGTATAAGGAGTGCTTATTGACTGTTGAGCCACGACTTTACCTTGTTCATCCAGCAAACGGCATTGTACGGGAGCTTCAAGCTTATTAGTCAACAGAATATACGATTTTACACCTCCTTGTACACCAAAGGAAAGAGATTTCTCCAAATGATAGGATGTAGCCAAATTACTGTCGAAAGCCCAAACCGCTTTTTGTGGTGCATCAGCCTGGATGGTAAAGCCCAAATTTTCAGGACGCACCGGATTTACTTCGAACGAGCGAACGGAAGCATAATTCGTCCGCTTTGACTCCAGACGCTTGATGCGTACATAACGTGCCTGTACAGGTGCTCCTTTCCAGCTGATAACATACTGTTTGTCCAGTTCACCCGTCAGCGCTGTCCAGTTTCTGCCATCAGCCGAATATTCTACCTGAGCATGGTCAAAATAATCCACATCGTCTTTCGAATTACGGCCTTGTAAAATAGAGACCTCAGAAACCGCACGCACCGCACGCAAGTCTACCCCAATCCAGTCGCCTGCCTTCTGGGCAAAACCCGAAGTATAAAATGTAGCAGAATCGTTATCCAGCATTAATTTTGTCTGGATAGTTCCCGAATTCGGGAAAGAACCGATTCCTTTATAGTCTTTCGGAACCTGTCCCGACAAACGGTGAAGAAATTCATGCGCCATATCGTCCATCATATTCTCGTAGAAAGGCTGAAGCTTCATGGTACCCGACTTATGTGCTTTGTATTGCTCACGGTCGGCAGCCGTCATCAGATTCTGTACATACTTCTGCCAGAACAACGCATTGTCATTTCCGGCACGATAGATACGCGCCAGTTCCAGCGTGCGCAGACCACGGTTGCCCAGTTTGCCAAACTCGTCAAGCCACGGACGAAGTTCTTTGAGCAAAGCTTTATTGGAACAGCCTTCTTCCATCCGGCGAGGAGTGCTCGCTACGGCTGCAAATTCCTTTTCCAATGCGGCGGCGGCATCCTCTGTCCATTCTGCCAGACGGAATGTTTTGGTTTCCCACGACTCATCACGCCGGTAGCCATTTTCAGTATCACTGGAGTGGATGGCAAAAGTCCGGTAAGCATCTGTAGCCTGTGGCACAATTTCAGACAGGCCGCGTTCCCAGCTGTCTATCGCATTATAGGCAGCCACGTTCCATGTATAGTCGGCCACACCATACAGTGCCAGTTTTGAGGCTTCTCCGTGCTCCATCGGATTGCTGACTACACCGCAAACCTCTTTCTTCGTAAGCGTTGTGTCCAACCCGTAAACAGGTCCCTGCAACAGGATATTACGCACATAGTCTGTCACCGGATAATTCCACCAGTAATAAGCAGGGCGCTTGATGCGCGAGTTGATAAATTCAAGTGTTTCGGGAGTAAGGTCGCTGCACACTACATCACCGGTCCAGAATACTTTTATTTCCGGATTCAGTGTACGGCCATAAATTGCAAGACTTCCTTTCTCCGTAGGATTTGCCCACAATTTGGAATAATCAGTCGGACAAACCGTAAGTGGCGACACATCTCCTTTTGCCTTGACAAACTCATTGGTCAACCGATTCAGCAATGCTGTCTGTTTGAGCGGATTGGTTCCTTCGCCAGATATATCATCGAAGAAAATGGCAAAATGACGTACGCCCAAATCGTACATCCAGTTAAATTTATTTACCAGATTCTGATAGTCTTCCTCATTCCACTTAATATCCTGTCCCGGATGAATAGCCCACACAAAATCCACTCTATTCCGATTGCAGGCAGCTATCAGCTCACGGATATTCTGTGCCTCTTTCTCGGGATAAGGCTTACGCCAGTTCGGACAACTGTGATACGGGTCGTCCTTCGGGCCATACAGATACGCATTCAGCTTGAACTTACCGTAGAAATCAATCAAGGACAAACGGACTTCGTGCGACCAGGGTGTACCGTAGAATCCTTCTACTACCCCACGGTCAGGCAGGTCCGGATAATCGTTGATAGTTGCATAAGGCAGCTTGCCTCCTGCCGTAGCCGGACTTTCCATCAGCTGGCGCAATGTCTGTATGCCATAAAAAGCTCCCCGCTCATCATAGCCGGTGATGCAAATGCCTTTGGCATCAATCTGTAGCGCATAAGCTCCCGATACGGTTTTGACACCCTTTTCCGCTGCAACCGATTCACCAAAATCAACGGTTACCTTCACTCCTTTTTTATTTAATGTCAGGAACTTGAAATCCGCTCCAAACTTCTCCTGCTCGTCTTTCAGGTTGATACCTTTCGAAATGTCGCAAATATGCTCTGTGTCCAGCACCATCTGATGAGGTGTCGGATTTACAATGAAACCTTTATGGTCTACTTTAAAACCGGGCACCGCCAACACATTCTGTTCCTCAGAGCGCTGGGAATTCAAATCGAAACCGGTATCCTGAGCCATAGCACTGCCTGCCACCAAAGAGCAAAGCATACCAGTTGACAAAATTTTTTTATAAATATTCGTATTCATGATAATTGATTTGAGTTAATTCTACTGACAAATATACGGAGTTCTGTCCAAAATATAATTTGCATACATCAAAATCAGCAAAAAAACTCTTACCTTTACTGCAATCATATACTAAATGTATCATTTTATTCTAAAGACATGAAACTGCAAACTATATGGGTAGTGTCGGCTGTTGGCCTGGCAGCACTGGCAGCATGCAAGCAAATCGGCACATCGGAAATGAAGAATAAGGAATTAGAAATGCTTCGTAATGCAAAACCGGAAATCTTTGAGGCAGACGGAAAAACACAGGAAAGCTTTTACCAGACCTCAAGACAACCTCTTCTGGACTGGGTACTTTCGGATACTGCAACCTTATCGTACCCTTTCACACTGAGTAGGCAAAAAGATTACGTGACCGTAGCAACTTCTGCCGATAACAGACTGCGTATCTATTCATGGGATACAGCTGAAGGAGGCACCATGATTCTATGGGGAAATATTATCCAGTATAGAAGCGGTGACAGTATAAAAGTATGCAAAGAATCACTGGATATGCATCTGCATCCTGACGGCATACACGATGAAATCGATTTCGGAAGCTCAATCGACAGTATCTATACGTTTACCCGTTCGGATGGAAGTATGCTTTATCTGGCTGAGGATTATTTCAAATTCTCTTCAAACCATTCCACCAGCTCCCTGTATGCCATGGAAATAAAAGGCGGGAAATTAGTACCGGTACCCTGTTTTGTCCGTAACGGTGAGCGGAGAGATGTAATCGGTTTCGAACATACTGCATCCGACTGGTATTTCATCGCCAATATGGGCGAAGGTTGGGACTGGCTATATCAATATAACATTGAGGAGCAAAATCTGTATGTAGCAACGACAGACGAGATGGACTGCATAACCGACCGATACAATATTTACCACTTTGACGGACAAGATTTCGTATACCAGAAAACAGACGGGCCTTTCTGGCTTTATCCGGATTTACGTTCTTACCAAAGACTGGAATTACTCTTCGAGACTGAAGATTATACGATACGCATTGACAATCTGGGTAATGACATCATGCGATATGCCTCTTGGGGAAATGGTAAAACAATGTCAGACAAACCCGATTTGATTCTAAAGGGGCAATTCATAGAAGATGACCGTACTTTCCGGTTTGCCAACGGAGCTTTCTGCTACATTGTCTACACCGCAGACTACAATATGCTACTGGAAGTACAACAGGACGGAAGGAGTATTCTTAAACAACATCAGAAACAGAAAGGATGCTAGGCTTCTACTGATTTTCTCCTGACAGCACATCTTTTTACAGTAATCGGGGATAACTTTTTTTTATGACAATATCTGAAATCAATATTGTACTTTTGTACTAAGTAACTATTCAAATTTAATTTTATACATATGAGTAATTCACAAATAAGTTCGTACCAACAGATGCAAGAACTCT
>ENA-UEQH01000307-UEQH01000307.1-human-gut-metagenome-genome-assembly--contig:-NODE-307-length-29293-cov-44.939451_pt1 | contig 29293 bp, 21 predicted proteins | sample MGYA00242945_ERZ507943 | MGnify/ENA primary metagenome ERZ507943 (study PRJEB26167, sample SAMN06115418) | human gut metagenome | host: Homo sapiens | place: China:Hubei | collected 2015-03-06... | reverse complement strand
CCTCAACTCCCAAAAAGCCATTGGCTACAGCACTACCAGTATCACCCGAAGTAGCAACCAGCACATTTACCTGCTTCTTACCTTCTTTACGGATAAAGTACCCCAGCAAACGGGCCATGAAACGTGCACCTACATCTTTAAATGCAAGTGTAGGTCCATGAAATAACTCCAACGAATAGATGTCATCTTTCACTTTTACTGCAGGCACATCGAAACTCAAAGTATCATAAACGATCTGCTTTAAAGTTTCTGCCGGAATATCACTTCCAAAGAAAGCATCGGCTACCCGATAAGCAATTTCCTGAAACGACAGCTTATCAATTTTTTCGAAAAAAGAAACAGGAAGTTTCTTTATTTCAGCAGGCATATACAAACCACGGTCTGCTGCAAGTCCTTTTACGACAGCCTCTTCCAAGGTCGCATCAGGCGCATTCTTGTTGGTACTATAGTATTTCATAATATCATTCTATCATTAAAGGTTTTTCAAATTTTCATAAACTCATTCATAAACTGGTCCTTTTCCAATGTTCCGTATCCTCCCTGCCGACAAGCTACTTCATCATAGCATTGTACATCATCAGGTTCAATACCCGGATAATAAATCAAAAAAGGAACAGGCTCTGCCGTGTGTGTGCGATGCTCACAAGGAGTAGGATGGTCAGGCAAAACAGCAATAGCAACCGGGTCATCCCAGTTTTTTATAGCCTCATAAATTGGTCCGATTGCTCTTTTATCCAAATATTCGATTGTCTTCAACTTTAAGTCAATATTTCCTTCGTGTCCCGCTTCATCGCTCGCCTCAACATGCAGATAAACAAAGTCATTCTCTTTCAAAGCCTCAATAGCAGCCTGTGCCTTACCTTCATAATTCGTAGTATAAAGTCCGGTAGCCCCTTCCACATCTATACATTGCAATCCGGCATAATGACCGATTCCACGAATCAAATCGACTGCCGTAATAACAGCACCCGAACGAATTGCCGGATACTTCTGCGACAAAAGCTCCATCTTTGGACGGTACCCCGGACTCCAAGGCCAAATACTGTTAGCCGGATCTTTTCCTTCAGATACACGCTTTAAATTAACAGGATGTGTTGCCAGCAATTCCTGTGATTTCAAAATCAAAGTATTCAACAATTCGGCTGTCGACTGAGCCTCAGGACAATCTGCTTTCACCATATTCTGCCGGAATGGCTGCATCGGAATGTCATGGGGAGGAACACAAGACACACGCTTGTCGCCTCCTTTGATAACCAGCAGATGCCGATACTGAACTCCAGTATAAAAACGAATCCGTTCCGTAGCCAGATGCTGATTCAAAAACTGTATCAGCTCATCAGCTTCTTCAGTCGTAATATGACCTGCCGAATGATTCTTGAGTGTCTCTCCTTCCACACAGATGATATTACAACGCATAGCCATATCACCGGGTTCAAGCTCCACGCCTATACTGGCAGCTTCAAGCACTCCCCTTCCCTCGTACACTTTATACAAATCATAACCCATTACAGACATATTGGCTACTTCACTTCCAGGGTGAAATCCATCTGCTACAGTCTTCAGCATACCTGTACGTCCCATACGCGCCAGCAAATCCATATAAGGAGTTTCGGCGTATTGCAATAGTGTCTTGTTTCCTAAGGCAGGTACAGCCCAGTCAGCCATACCATCGCCTAAAATAATGATGTGTTTCATATTGTACAAAGATTAATGTAAAACTTTGTTTGTCAGATATTAGCAATCCGCATGATGTCGGCAAAGACACCGGCAGCCGTAACACTGGCACCAGCACCATAGCCTTGAATCAACATCGGATATTCTCTATAGCGTTCTGTTGTAAGCAGAATTATATTATTACTACCTTCCAAATTGTAGAAAGGATGTTCCGGCGTAACTTCCTGCAAGGAAACCGAGCCCTTACCGTCTTCAAAACGAGCTACAAAACGCCAGCGTTTGTTTCCTGCCTCCAGCACTTTACGACGTTCTTCAAACTCTGCATCCAACTCCGGAATACGTTTCCAGAAATCATCCAGAGTACCTTCAAAATAACTATCCGGTATAAAGAGATGTTTTTCTACATCTTCCTGATTCAACAGATAACCAGCCTCACGAGCCAGAATGACTAGTTTACGAATAACATCCTTACCACACAAGTCAATACGCGGATCGGGTTCAGAATATCCCTGTTCCTTTGCCTGATGAATAGCCTGGCTCAGCGACAAATCTGCACTGATTTTATTGAATATGAAATTCAGCGTACCGCTAAGTACAGCTTCTATACGCAGAATCTTATCTCCACTGGTGATAAGGTCGTTCATTGTACTGATAACAGGCAGACCGGCACCTACATTGGTTTCGAAAAGATATTTCACACCACGCAAACGGGCTATCGATTTCAGCTCGGAATAAATTGCATAATCAGACGAAGCCGCAATCTTATTCGCTGCAACAACCGAAATATTATGACTAAGGAATTCTTTATACAATGCCGCAATATCCGCACTCGCAGTACAGTCCACAAATACAGAGTTAAAAATATTCATACCAATAATCTCGTCATGCAGCACCTGTGGAGAAGAAGGCATACCCTGCTCTTCCAAAATCTGTCGATAATTACTCAGGTCAATGCCTCTGCGCGTAAAATAAGCCTGATGTCCGTTGGCTATACCAACCACCCGCAACTTCAGTCCGCGTTCCTGCATCAGTTTTTCCTGCTGACTCTTGATTTGGTCTATCAAACTGTGACCTACCGTACCGATACCACAAATAAACAGATTCAGCACCTGATACTCCGACAAGAAGAATGAATCATGAATCACGTTCAATGTTTTTCGAAGTGACGAACCGTTTACAACAAACGAGATATTAGTTTCCGAAGCACCCTGTGCACAAGCTATCACGTTAATTCCGTTACGGCCCAGTGTTCCGAACAGTTTTCCGGCAATGCCCGGTGTATGTTTCATGTTCTCACCTACAATAGCCACAGTAGCCAGTCCGCCTTCTGCTTTCATCGGACTGATTTCTCCCATTTCAATTTCTTTGGCAAACTCCTCATCCAACACCTTGCAAGCCAGTTCGGCATCTTCATTCCGCACTCCAATGGAAGTTGAATTTTCAGAAGAAGCCTGTGAAACCAAGAACACACTGATTCCATTTTCGGCCAATGTTTTGAAAATACGGTAATTCACTCCAATTACTCCTACCATCCCCAAACCAGTCATAGTTATCAGGCAGGTATTGTTAATAGAAGAAATACCCTTGATGGGTTTAGAGAAGTGATCAGCATCCTGCTTCACAATGGTACCGGGAGCTTCCGGATTAAATGTATTCTTAATAAGAATAGGAATGTTCTTATGACACACCGGATAGATAGTAGGCGGATAAACAACCTTAGCACCAAAGTTGCACAATTCCATTGCCTCCACGTAAGACAATTCAGTAATAGGGTAAGCCGTACTGATTACCTTCGGGTCAGCAGTCATAAAGCCATCCACATCTGTCCAAATTTCCAGGATATCAGCATCCAGTGCTGCTGCAATAATAGAAGCTGTGTAATCAGAGCCACCACGGCCCAGATTAGTAACCTCACCCGTATGTTTATCTGTCGAAATAAATCCGGGAACCATTGCTACCTTTGGCAATTCTTTAAAAGTCTCTCTTACCAGCTGATTGGTCAGTTCAGAGTCCAGTATGTGTTTATTATGCTTCTTTTCAGTCTTGATAAATGTTCTGGAATCATACCACACTGCATCTTTGATTAAGACGGCAGCAATGGCAGAAGACAGGCGTTCACCGTAACTTACAATCGTAGCCGAGGTTTTCGGAGAAAGGTCACGAATAAGGAATATACCTTGAAAAATATCTTTAAGTTCGCTTAGCAGCTCGTTCACCAGTTCAAGCAAATCTTCACGCTCCTTGCAGGCAGGAATCAGCGTATACACCATTTCGATGTGCCGGTTTACAATTTCCTTCATCTCCTTTTCGTATGCCGAATCGCCGGCAGCAGCCATTTTCGAAGTGTTTATCAGTTTATCGGTAATACCTCCCAATGCAGATACAACAACAATCACATTGTCGTCTACCGATTCTACAATTTTTTTTACACTCAACATACTGCTCACAGAGCCCACAGATGAACCGCCAAATTTCAATACTTTCATGATTCCAGAATATTTATAGCCTCTGCATCAGAAAAGCAAGGCATATAGCTTCCCGCCTACAGAGAACAGAATTTGATAAAAAAGAATATAGATATAAAAAAAGAAGCCTACGTCCATAGGCGTGTATCACGTAGAAACACATATATACTATCCTTAACCCCGAGGGGTCATCCCGGCAGTAGCAGTGATGGTAAACATTGTCCCCATCCCGGTCATATTGATATGAAGATAGTATTCAGTCATAAATTATTGTTTAACTGGAAGCAAATATAGGAACATTTTTCTATAATCCATGAAGTTTCTGCTTTTTTTTGAGCAAAAGCATGGAAATATCAACATTTTCCTGACAGACGATGCAGGAATAAGGCTTTTTTATATCTTTGCTGAAATAAGTACATTGGTAATAGAATACATAATCATGGCAAAAGAAAAAACGGTTTATATCTGTACAAACTGTGGATACGATTCTCCTAAGTGGGCTGGGAAATGCCCTTCGTGTGGTGCATGGAATACTTTTACAGAAGAGGTTCTGCGTAAAGCACCATCTGTAAACCGGAATGTCGCGTTCAGTTCCGAAAAAATGGGAACCAAACCGCAAGTCCTTAAAGAAATTGTATCGGGTGACGAACAGCGCATCGACTTGCATGATGATGAACTGAACAGGGTGTTGGGAGGCGGACTGGTAAAAGGATCGCTAACGCTGATTGGAGGTGAACCGGGCATCGGAAAGTCTACACTTGTACTGCAAACCGTACTGCGCCTGCATGATCAAAAGGTATTATATATTTCGGGAGAAGAAAGTGCACGACAGCTTAAATTGCGTGCCGACCGTATCCCTCATACAGAGTCCAACTGCCTCATTGCATGCGAAACCTCGCTGGAACAAATCTTTACACATATCAAGAACACTGCTCCCGATTTGGTTATCATCGATTCTATTCAGACTATTTCAACAGAAAACATTGACTCCTCTCCGGGCAGTCTGGTCCAAGTCAGAGAATGTTCGGCTTCCATTTTAAAATTTGCCAAAGAAAGCGGAACACCGGTTATTCTGATAGGACATATTAATAAGGAGGGAAGCATCGCCGGCCCTAAGGTACTGGAACACATTGTAGACACCGTATTGCAGTTCGAAGGCGACCAGCATTATATGTACCGCATCCTCCGCAGCATTAAAAACCGATTTGGAAGTACTGCCGAATTGGGTATTTATGAAATGCGGCAAGACGGATTGAGACAGGTAAGCAATCCATCCGAGTTATTGCTGACCCAAGACCTGGAAGGCATGAGTGGTACGGCCATAGCCTGCGCCATGGAAGGAATACGTCCTTTTCTGATTGAAGTCCAGGCACTGGTAAGTACAGCCGCATACGGTATGCCGCAACGTTCAGCTACCGGATTCGACTTGAGACGTATGAACATGCTGCTGGCTGTTCTTGAGAAAAGAGTCGGCTTCAAGTTATCTCAAAAAGATGTCTTTCTCAACATCGCCGGAGGCCTGAAAGTGAACGACCCGGCCATCGACCTATCTGTTATCAGCGCCATTCTGTCAAGCAATATGGACACTGAGATAGAAACCGGTGTCTGTATGACTGGTGAGGTAGGACTTAGTGGAGAAATCCGTCCCGTAAACCGCATTGAACAGCGTATTGCCGAAGCTGAGAAGTTAGGATTCAAACAGATACTTATCCCCAGACAGAACCTGCAAGGACTGAATACAAAGAACATTCAAATCGAACTAATTCCTGTAAGAAAAGTAGAAGAGGCTTTCAGGCAGTTATTCGGATAGAAAAAAATATATATCTTTACCGCAAAATTCATTATAGACGAAAAACACAACTGATTTCTATGAAAAAAAGAGGTATCTTCAAACTACTTTTGCTGGCAGGATGTATGGGATGTTCCATGCATGCGGCACAGGCACAGGTAGAACTTGTCAAAGAAGGAAAAAGTTCTTCAAGAATTATTGTTACAGAATCCAACCGTGTAAATCAGACCGCAGCCAACATTCTGCAAGATGTCATTCAGCGAATCAGCGGCTGTCAGCTTGAAATCAAACAAGGTAAAAAAGCAAAAAAAGGTGACATCGTTATCGGGGGCGAAGCTCCAGCCGATGTAAAGAGTGACGGATTTCACCTTTCTACTACTGATGGTATTGTCTGCATCAGCGGTAAAGACAACGGAGCTGCATACGGTGCTGTTACCTTATTGGAAAAAGAATGGGGAGTAAACTATTGGGGAGAAGGCCAGTTTGACATTGTCCCTCAGAAAAACCTGTCTTTGCCTGCAATGGATACAACCGACAACCCGTCTTTCCGCTACAGACAAACACAGTTTTATACCTTACCCAAAGATACTTTATATAAATGGTGGTACCGATTGGAAGAACCGTACGAAGCCTTTGCTGCCAATTATTGGGTACATACTTTCGATAAGCTTTTGCCTTCGGACGTATACGGCAAGGCACATCCCGAATACTATGCTTATTTCAAAGGAAAGCGCCATCCGGGAAAAGCCAGCCAGTGGTGTCTGACAAATCCCGAAGTACTGGAAATCGTGGCTGCACGTATTGACTCCATATTCAAGGCGAATCCAGACCAGAAGCTCATCTGCGTAAGTCAGAACGACGGAAACTATACCAACTGTACCTGTCCTTCGTGCAAGAAGATTGACGATGAAGAAGGAAGTTTCTCGGGAAGTCTCATCCACTTTATCAACAAACTGGCAGCCCGATTCCCCGACAAGGAAATTGCGACCCTGGCCTATCTGTACACCATGAACCCTCCTAAGAACATCAAGCCACTGCCTAATGTTGTTATCATGTTGTGCGACATTGACTGCAAGAGAGAGGTAGCACTTACGGAAAATGCCAGCGGACAGTACTTCATGAAAGCTTTGGAAGGCTGGTCTGCCATCAGCAACAACCTGTTCGTATGGGATTATGGAATCAACTTCGACAACTATTTGTCTCCGTTCCCGAACTTCCATATTCTGCAGCCCAATATACGCACGTTCCGCGACCATCATGTAAACATGCATTTCTCGCAAATAGCCAGTAACCGCGGAGGCGATTTTGCAGAACTCCGCACTTATCTGGTTTCAAAATTAATGTGGAATCCGGACATCGATGTAGATGCAACCATGCAATTCTTCCTGAATCATTATTACGGAGAAGCCGGACATTATATTTACCGCTATCTGAAAATGATTGAAGGAGCCCTGATGGGAAGCAACAAAGAACTGTGGATTTACGATTCACCGGTCACTCACAAGCAAGGTATGCTGAAACCGGTATTGCTAAAACGCTATCAGGAATTATTCGATGCAGCCGAAAAAGCTGTAGCAGACAATCCTGTTTATCTGGACCGTGTACAGCGCAGCCGCTTGCCGTTGCTTTACTCCGAACTGGAAATTTTACGTACGGAAAATGAAAAGGATTATAAGGTAGTCAATGAAAAGCTGAACTACTTTGAGCAGCAGGTAAAGAAATTCAAAGTACCGACACTGAACGAAAGAAGCAACTCTCCGGTAGAATACTGTGAGCTATACCGCAAACGCTATATGCCGTCTGCCGAAAAGAATCTGGCTGCCAATGCTAAAATAACCTTCCTTACCCAACCCACCAGCGAACGTTACCAGAAACTGGGACAAACGGCACTGACCGACGGACTGTTCGGAGGTGCTACTTTCCAGGACAGCTGGGTAGGCTGGGAAGGCATAGACGGTTCGTTCATTGTCGATATGGGCGAAGTTAAAAACATCAGCAGTGTAGAAACCGACTTCCTGCATCAGGTGGGTGCATGGATTCTGCTGCCCAAACAAGTGAATTACTCGTATTCAGCAGATGGAAAGACCTATACACAATGGGATAGCATTGATATTCCGGAGGAACGTTCGGGTACTGTCCGGTTCGAAGGAGTAAAAGCACAATCCGGCCAGGCCTTCCCAGCCCGATACATCAAAGTGGAAGTCATCGGAACTAAAGTCTGTCCTACCTGGCATTATGGCGTAGGACATCCTTGCTGGTTCTTCATCGACGAAGTCACAGTAAAATAAAAATAAACTTAAAAGCTGCCTCCACGCAAGTCGGGGCAGCTTTTTTTGCATATATATCCACAAGGATTTTCTATCTTTGCACACAAATCACTAAGACTTACATTTATGATCAGCGAATACCAACTACGCGTTCTGCCAGAACAGGCAGCCAACGAACAAGCTCTGAAACGTTACATCAGCAAAGAAAAGGGAATGGACATACGTACTATCTACGGTTTGCGTATTCTCAAAAAAAGTATTGATGCACGCCAGCGCACCATCTTTGTGAATGTCAAAGTAAGGGTTTACATCAACGAGCAGCCTCAGGAAGAAGAATTTACCACGACTGTCTATAACAACGTCGAAGGCAAGCAGCCTGTCATTGTAGTTGGTGCCGGTCCGGGAGGACTTTTTGCGGCATTAAAGCTAATAGAATTAGGATTCCGTCCCATCGTTGTAGAACGGGGAAAGAATGTTCGCGACCGCAAGTTAGATTTAGCCAAAATCAGCAAAGACCACAAAGTCAATCCGGAATCGAATTACAGCTTCGGAGAAGGTGGAGCCGGTGCCTATTCCGACGGCAAGCTTTACACACGAAGCAAGAAAAGAGGGAATGTAGACAAGATTCTGAATGTATTTTGTCAGCACGGTGCCAGTACTTCCATTCTGGTAGATGCCCATCCGCACATCGGAACAGACAAGCTGCCGCGTGTTATCGAGAACATGCGCAATACCATTCTGCAGTGCGGCGGTGAGGTACATTTTGAAACCCGGATGGATGCGCTGATTCTGGAAAACAATAAAGTGTGTGGTATCGAAACCCAAAATGGCAAGGTTTTCCACGGTCCTGTAATTCTGGCTACCGGACATTCTGCCCGCGATGTATACCGTTGGCTGTATGCTCATGGAGTACAGATGGAAGCAAAAGGCATTGCTGTGGGAGTACGTCTGGAACACCCGTCGAAATTGATAGACCAGATTCAGTACCACAATAAAGAAGGACGCGGTAAATATTTACCGGCAGCCGAATACAGTTTCGTACAACAAGTTGAAGGTCGTGGTGTATACAGCTTCTGCATGTGCCCTGGCGGCTTTGTAGTTCCTGCAGCCAGCGGTCCGCACCAGTTGGTCGTAAACGGAATGAGCCCCAGCAACCGTGGCACCCAATGGAGTAACTCGGGAATGGTAGTAGAAATACGTCCGGAAGATTTGCTGAATCCGGCTCTCCAGCCCGAGGCAGGCGAAGCATATCCTGATTCAGCTGAATCAGAAACAGAAGCCTTGATACAAGCTTCCGGCAAGATGAGTGAAGGCAACATACACACCCTGGCCATGATGCGTTTCCAGGAAAAAATGGAACAGGCATGCTGGCTGCAGGGTAACATGAGGCAGACGGCACCTTCGCAGAGAATGGTCGACTTTACCCGGAAGAAGTTGAGCTTCGACCTCCCGGACAGTTCATACAGTCCCGGACTCATCTCGTCTCCTTTGCACTTTTGGATGCCTCCGTTCATCAGCGAAAGACTGAGCAAGGGATTCCAGCTCTTCGGAAAAAGTTCGCATGGCTTCCTCACCAACGAAGCAGTCCTTATTGCAACAGAAACCCGTACCTCTGCTCCTGTAAGAATCGTACGTGACAGCGAAACTTTGCAGCATGTCACAATCGAGGGACTTTTCCCCTGCGGTGAAGGTGCCGGCTATGCAGGCGGCATTGTCTCGGCCGGTGTAGATGGTGAAAGATGCGCCGAAGCTGCAGCAGCTTATTTACAACGTATTTAAAGGCTTATTGACATGACTCCCGAAATTGCCATCTTAGAAAAGAATACCTTGACAGCTTTAGGACTCCGCACCATTCTGGAGGAGCTGATTCCGGAAGCTGTCATCCGGACTTTTCCCTGTTTTGAGTCCCTGATAGACGATACACCGGACATGTATGCACATTATTTTGTCTCGGCACAAATCTATTTTGAGCATTCTGCTTTTTTTCTGGAAAGAAGACCTAAAACCATTGTGCTTTCCAGTGCAGAAACAGCCCAGCTGAACGGTGTGCCCACCCTGAACACCAGTCTTCCGCAAGATAAACTGATAAAGGCTTTCATGCGGATGCGACAATACGGACACGAGCAGACACACCATCCGGTAAAGACCATTCCTGCTGAAATGGAACGTGAGCTGTCGCCACGCGAAATAGAGGTACTGATACTGATAACCAAAGGACTTATCAACAAAGAAATAGCCGACAAACTGAATATCAGTCTGACAACCGTTATTTCACACCGGAAGAAAATCACCGAAAAACTGGGCATCAAATCGGTTTCGGGACTGGCCATTTATGCCGTAATGCATGGCTATATCGAAGCAGACCGTGTATAAAAATCACACAGAATCCTAATAAATGAGGATTGCACGTTTTTTCCGTTTGCTGTTACTTTGCAGCCGAATTACTAAATACATAAATGAGAATGAAAAGACGTACAATCCTTACCCCACTGCTGGCTACCGTAGCAGGAAGTGCCTTGGCTTTTCCTACCGAAACAGCCAACATTACGCCCAAGGATACCACTAAGGTTATTGATATAGAAGAAGTAGTCATCATTGCGACTCCGAAAGAAAACAACCGTCTGAGACAGCAACCTATCTCAGCAACATCACTGTCGCAGCACGAGATGCAGAGCAATGCCGTTACTTCGGTAAAGTCACTGTCCAGTCTGGTTCCCAACTTGTTTATCCCTGATTACGGTTCAAAACTGACAACATCCGTATATGTACGCGGTATAGGTTCGCGCATCAATACTCCGGCAGTGGGACTGTATGTCGACAATATTCCGTTTATCGACAAGTCTGCTTTCGATTTCAATTATTCTGATATCGAGCGTATCGACGTAATGCGTGGTCCCCAAGGAACACTTTACGGACGCAACACAATGGGCGGACTGATACGTGTCTTTACAAAATCCCCTTTCACATACCAAGGTACAGACCTGCGTCTGGGAGCTGCTACCTACAACGACTACAAGGCTTCTTTGACACACTATCACCGTGTTTCCGAAAAGTTTGCTTTCTCTACCGGCTTCTTTTACGAGCATGAAGGCGGATTTTTCAAAAATACTGCCCGCAATAATGAACGTATCGACAAAAGCGATGAATTCGGAGGAAGAGTCCGTGCCATCTATCTGCCCAATGAAAATCTGAAACTGGACTTCACGCTGAATTACGAATATACCAACCAGGGAGGCTATCCCTACGAATATACCGGTGTAGTGAGCGGAGAAGAAGACCGGGCAGAACACATCGGTTCGGTATCCTACAACAGTGCCAGCGGATACAAGCGTAACCTGATTAACGGAGGTCTGAATCTCGAACATCAGGCCGACAATTTCATTCTGAGCAGTGTTACCGGATTCCAATATCTGTATGACCAGATGAATCTGGACCAGGATTTCACAGAACGTGACATCTATACCATGATTCAGAAACAAAACTCCAAAACACTGAGTCAGGAAATTGTCTTCAAGTCGAAACCCGGCAGACGCTGGCAATGGACAACCGGTGCCAGTGGCTTTTACCAGTGGCTCGGCACAGAAGCTCCTGTAACTTTCCAGCAGGACGGTGTAAAGGATATTATCGAAGGAAATGTAAACGGCATCTTCCCTTCCGGAAACCCGGCAGCTCCAAGCCTGCACCTTACAGTAAACAATGCAACACTTCCGGTACCAGGAACATTTGATACTCCGGTACTGAACGGAGCCGTCTACCACCAGTCTACCATCAACGACATTCTGATTGAAGGACTGTCGTTCACAGCAGGTCTGCGTCTGGATTATGAAAAGATTAAAATGGACTATAATTCAGGATGCGACATGAATTTCGATTTCAAGATGGCAATGGGAATGATGCAGATGGAAAGCAAGAACCTGCAGGCCGTAAGCTCATTTATAGGAAAAGAGTCTACAGACTACTTGCAATTGCTTCCGAAGTTTACCTTACAATATGCATGGAACAAGCAAAACAATGTCTATGCCACTGTAACCAAGGGATACCGTTCGGGAGGATACAACATCCAGATGTTCTCCGATCTGATTCAAGGTTCATTGAGAAATGCAATGATTGACGCACTGGCTGCCGACCCTAAATTCGGAGCTTTTGCTTCCATGTTTGAGAAATATAAAACAGAGCCTGCGTCTATACGTGATGCCGTGCTCTACAAGCCTGAATATTCATGGAACTATGAAGTAGGAACCCACCTGACACTGTTCAACGGTAAGTTACAGGCCGATTTGGCTGCTTTCTACATGGATACCCACAACCAGCAGATTTCACGCTTTGCCCAGAGTGGTCTGGGACGTATCACCGTCAATGCAGGTAAGAGCCGTAGTCTGGGAGCCGAAGCCGCTATACGTGCACAAATCACAGATGCATTCAGTCTGAATGGAAACTACGGATATACCTATGCCACCTTTACCGACTATGCAGTAAGTGAAACGGTGAACTACAACGGCAACTATGTTCCTTTCGTTCCGAAACACACGTTCAACGTAGGCGGACAGTATATCTTCAGCCTGAACAAAGGTGCCTGGCTGGACAACATTACGCTGAATGCCAATTATAAAGCAGCCGGAAGGATTTACTGGACCGAACAGAACAATGCAAGTCAGGCTCTTTACGGTACGCTAAACGGAAGAGTCAGCCTCAACAAAGGAAACGGACAGATTGCCTTCTGGGTAAACAATGCCTTGAACAAAGATTACCAGGCTTTCTATTTTGAAACCATGAACCGCGGATTTGCCCAGCAAGGCAGACCGGTACAGGCTGGTATCGAAATCCGTTGCCGATTCTAAACTCAGAGAAGATCAGTTTTTATTTTTCATATAAAAATCCCCTTTACCGCTTGCTTTATCCATGTCGGGCAACGGTAAAAGGGGATTTTCTATTTATTCAGAGTTCCGCAATGCGGACATCTGCCTTTATGTCTGAGTTTGGCTCCACATGCTCCGCATACATACAGGTATCTGCCGGAAAAAAAGAACCAGTAAATACAAACTGCTGTATAAAGCAAACAGCAGAAAACAGCCAGTATACACCAAACACTGGTAAAGAAAGTATACAGGAAAATACAGAACGAGCCCAAGCCCAACAGATAGTACACAACGACCTTGAAAGTAGCCTGATTCAGCAAATCATCCACAGTCGCTATGGAGAAAAGGAAAATCAGCCAAACACATCCGATAAATCCTCCCAACAGCCCAAAATGTCCGAAAGGATTGATGGAAGGATGGAAATAGTAGCGTTCCCATATATCCGGATAGTATGTCTGCAATACATTATATAAAGTAGCTGCTATAACCAACAGCCACGACAGCCATACAGACAGCGATTTATCCACATAATGGAAACCCTTCAACAGTATTTTCCGTTTCACCACCGCACGCAGCAATGACAAAAAGAAAAAGAACCCCAGAATCAGTATGAACGGCACGGTGTGCGAATGGCTGAACCAGTGAATGCATTGCGAAACCGGGTCGACAGGCACTACAGCTTCCAGCAATTTATCCTTTTGCAGCCACCCTATCGTTTCCTGGTCGCGGGCTACCTTCACCCATATCGAATCGGCAGAGCCGGAAGAAACGACCGACAAATCGGCCGTAACCAGCAAATCGCCTTTCTTCACGACAACCGAATCATTAAAAGGATATTGCAGCAACCAGAGTGAATCTGCCAGTACCAGAAAATTATCATTCAGAGAAAACGATACATGAAAATTTTCGTAAACAGAATCGGCTACAGCCTTCTCCTCTATCTGCCTGATACGTTCTGCGTCATTGTCTCCTCCATACCTGTAACAGGCGGTAACTGCACACAGGCACAGCAACAGAACTGCCAACTGCCGGAACAACTTCATAAGCACATTTTATTCTTCTACCGCCAACACCTTCATCTGACAGTTCTTACAATCAAACTGCAACTGGAATTTACGGCCGTCCCCACTTACCAGATAATAGGGTTCTTTGAAAGTAGAACGCACCTTATGATGAACAGGACACCAGCCCATGCTGTAGCGCAAACAATGCTTGCAAAACATCAGAACAGCCTGCTGCGGAGCTTCCTTTTCAAAAGCAGGTGCAATGCGCCCTACCCCATGTGTACGGTAAAACGAAAAAGCTTCCCGGTTCATCACATTGCCCAGATACGTAAGCTCTTTGGCAGGAAAGGCATGAGCAGTTTCCTTTATCAGCACCCGTTCATACGGATAATTCATTGTGCGGGCTTCGAGCAGTTTGTCGATAGCCTGTCTGCGCATCTCGGCAACCTCGGAAGACGGAATAAACCAGTTGTCCGACAAATTGATGTCAATGCGTTCTGCATCGAACGGCGTATTGCCCAACTTGCCCAACTGTTTCTTCAGATTTTCTTCCTGAGGCGAACGTGCCGGCTCTTTCTGACGGGGGAAAGCAAGACTGATGCGTACATCATCTTCATCGGCAACCGAAAGTGTAAAGCCGAACTCATTCTCGGCAAGCTCCATGGCAATACGGATTTTCCGCTCAGCCGATTTTTTCTGCATCACCCGTTCAAACTCCTGGTCAAAATTCCGGTAAAGTCGGGTCTTGGGACGAATACGAGGCATTTCCTGCGGATACAGCTTGTTGTTCTCCACCCGGTTTACGCGAAATCCCTGCAAGCGTCCCTGCTCGTCCAGATAACAAAGGCCATCGCCATTGCTGAAAGGTTTGACACCGGCTACCGTCAGGTAATTGCCACGGATTTCTTTCACCGTACCCATTTCTTCGCCCAGCGATTTAGGCGTATTGAAAGAAAAAATCTCCGCATTGCGTCCACGTACAAAATAGTCTGTAAAACCACGGCTGAAGCTTTTGTCCAACTGAGGCGTAAACGACAATGTTACCTGACCTGAAGAAGCCCGGCGATATTCTTTCCGACGTTTGAATATAGCATCCAGACGCTGTCTGTAGTAAGCCGTCACATTTTTCACATACGACACATCCTTCAGGCGTCCCTCTATCTTCAGCGAAGTAGCACCGGCATCCAGCAAGGCTTCCAGGTTATTGCTCTGGTTCATGTCTTTCAAAGACAAAAGATGCTTGTTCTTTGCTATGACCTTCCCCTCGGCATCAACCATATCAAAAGCAAGTCGGCAGAACTGTGCACACTCTCCACGGTTGGCGCTCCGGCCGTAACAAGCCTGGCTCACGTAGCACTGGCCGCTGTAGCTCACGCACAGGGCACCGTGCACAAAAACCTCCAGCGGCGTATCCGGACAAGCCTCATGAATCTTCTTAATCTCGTCCAAAGTCAGCTCGCGCGCCAAAACCACCTGACGGAATCCGGCCTGAGCCAGAAAGCGGACTTTCTCCGGTGTACGGTTATCCATCTGCGTACTTGCATGCAAAGGGATAGGCGGCAAGTTGAGACGGGTAATACCCATATCCTGCACGATTAACGCATCTACCCCAACCCGATACAAATCCCAGATCATGGCTTCCGTTTCTTTTAATTCCTCATCCCGCAGAATGGTATTCACGGTCACATAGATACGAACCCGGTACAGATGGGCATACTTCACCAGCTCGGCAATATCTTCCAATGAATTGCCGGCCGCTGCGCGCGCTCCAAAACGCGGCGCACCAATATAGACAGCATCAGCGCCGTGGTTGACAGCTTCTATTCCGCACTCCAGATTCTTTGCCGGAGCTAACAGTTCTATTGCACGTTGTCTGATCATTCTTATTTAATCTGATTAATGTCGTATGGAGTTTCCTGATATACATAATAGTTCAGCCAGTTGGAGAAAAGCAAATTGGCAACACTGCGCCAGCGAACCAACGGACCTTTATCGGGGTCATTGTCACGATAATAATTTACAGGCATGTCGATAGGAAGACCTTTATCCAAATCGCGGCGGTATTCCGTATCCAGTGTATAAGGCGAATACTCCGAATGGCCTGTCACATAGAATTCACGTCCGCCTCTGGCCATCACAATGTGTACGCCCGACTCTTCCGATTCGGAGATGACTGTCAGTTCGGAACATTTGTCAATATCCTCGCGCCGCACTTCGGTATGGCGGCTATGCGGTACAAAAAAGACATCATCGAACCCTCTGAAAATAGGGAGTTTCTGCATTCCCTCGCAAATGCGGTGTTCGAAAATACCAAACATTTTCTTATCCAGCGCATATTTCGGAATGCCGTAATGGTGATAAAGTCCTGCCTGTGCAGCCCAGCAAATATAAAATGTAGAAGTGACATGAGTACGGGTCCAGTTGAAAATCTCCTGAATCTCACTCCAATAATTTACTTCCTCAAATGCCAGATGCTCTACAGGAGCCCCGGTTATAATCATTCCATCAAATTTTTCATCCCGCATCAGCTCAAAGTCACGATAAAAAGCCTTCATGTGCTCTATCGGGGTATTCTTCGAGGTATGACTTTTCAGCTTCATGAAACTGACTTCTATCTGCAAGGGAGAATTCGACAAAAGACGTATCAGGTCTGTTTCCGTCGTTATCTTCAGCGGCATCAGGTTCAAAACAACAATCTTCAACGGACGTATATCCTGTGAAGAAGCCCGCGAGGTATCTATAACGAATATATTCTCCTCCTTTAATAAATCAATAGCAGGTAATTTATCGGGTAAATTTAATGGCATGTCTTTACTGTTTTATATTATTTGCCGGCAAAAATACGAAAAATTAATCGGAGTTGAATAACCAGTTCCGGCCTATCTGTTGAAATCATGCTTTTTCTCTCTAAAAACAAAAGTATAAATATACAGTAAAAATACTACCCGATAATTTAAAAGCAAACCATAAGTTACTGTTTATTACATAGAGTACTGCTGAAATATCACTTTCACACATCCGGAAAAGTTTTCCGTATATTTTTTGTCCATTATTGGAAACATTTATAATTTCGCGCCGCAAAACAAGAAATGCAACTATCAATTCATAAGTAAACAGATGAAAATTATTCGAAGTATCCGCTCTTTTAACTTTATAAATGTTCCATGAGCATGTGTTTTTCAACGTTACAATTACAATTTTAATCGCATTTTTCGGATAACATCAATTTCAATTTACACATGTTTAAATTTATCACCATTATGTTCTGCGGTGTTTTAATCGGCTATCCGCTTAGAAACAAACGCGCCATTGGCAAGGTAGAGTCCTTCATTCAGATTGCAATTTGTCTGCTTCTTTATACTTTGGGAGTTTCCATCGGTACCAACAAGTTTATCATCGACAACATCGGTACGTTCTGCAGCCAGGCTGCCCTCATTGCAACCCTAAGTATCTGCGGAAGTTTATTTGCATCGTGGTTTATCTATAATGTTTTCTTTAAAAAAGACAGTTCAAATGAAAAGTAGTCTTCTTGTTTTAGTATTTTTCCTGTTGGGATGTGCCACTGGTATCAACGTCCCCACTAATATTGATATACATAGCGTTTCTGTTGTCATTCTGTACGTATTGATGCTGCTGGTAGGAATCAGCCTGGGAAGCAATAAAGAGATAAAGGAGCTGAAACATGCATTGCGTCCTAAGGTGTTGCTGGTCCCCATAGCTACCGTAACCGGAACATTCATTTTTTCTGCTTTGGCAGCCCTGCTGCTGAGCCAATGGAGTGTATTCGACTGTATGGCTGTAGGAAGCGGATTTGCTTACTATTCGCTGTCGTCCATCCTGATTACCCAACTCAAGGAACCGAGTCTAGGCGTGCAACTGGCTACCGAACTGGGAACCATTGCCCTGCTGGCCAATATTTTCAGAGAAATGACCGCACTGCTGGGTGCACCGCTTATTTATAAATATTTCGGACGCCTGGGACCTATTGCGGCAGCAGGTGTAACATCAACCGATGTTTTGCTCCCTTCCATCACGAAATATTCCGGCAAGGAAATTATCCCTATTGCCATCATCCACGGGATACTGATCAATCTGAGTGTTCCGTTCTTTGTATCTGTTTTCTGTAAAATGTAAGTCGGTTTACAGATTCACGCAGTGTAGAAAAGTATTTCAAATACCGGCATCGGGCGAAAGTTTGCAGCTTTCGCCCGATTTTTTTTATGATATAGATGTTATAACGGTAGTAATCGGGTTGCTCACAGATAAGAGAAAGATTGGTCACAGCAACGATAAAAATAAGGCATTGCCGAGACCAGAGTTTATCATTGCAATGACGCGACGAATATGTAGCTTTACATTCGACAATTCATTATTACCTTATTTAAATACAGCAATACGATGAAAAGAAAAATCACACTGAGCACTTTCATGCAGAAAACCATCGAGCAACTGCAGGCAGAAGGCCGTGCAGGGACAGCCCATGTTTACCGTTCTACCCTACACCGGATTATGGAGTTTACAGGCGAGTCGTCCATAACTCCCGATGAAATCACCTCACTATGGCTCAAAGCCTTCCAGAACCATCTGCTGGCACGGGGACTGCAGTGGAACAGCATCTCCACCTATATGCGCATGCTGCGTGCCATCTACTTCCGGGCTGTAGACAGCGGACTGGCCCAATACCGCGCACGTCTGTTTAAAGGAGTATATACCGGTACACGCACCACAGTGAAACGGGCCGTAGATACCGGCATACTGCAAAAACTTTCCACCCCCCTGCCCGAATGCAGCCGGGAGCTGAACCACACCCGCATGTTCTTCCTGCTGCTTTTCATGCTGAGAGGAATTCCGTTTGTCGACATTGTTTTTCTGAGGAAATGCGATTACCACGACGGCATTATCTCCTACAGGCGCCGCAAGACCGGAACACGCATAGACGTGACCGTGGAACCTGCCGCCGGAAAACTGATAGCCTTGTTGCAGACAGACAACCCCGACTCCGAATATCTTTTTCCTTTTATCCACCCCAATAAAGGTAACGTCTATCGCCAATACCAAAACGCACTGCGCACCTTCAACCGGAATCTGGCACGGATAGCCCAACTGCTGAATTGCGAGAAACTGAGCAGCTACACGGCACGGCACAGTTGGGCCACCATTGCCCATTACTGCAACTACCGGCTAGGGCTGATAAGCAATGCCATGGGACATTCGTCCGAACGGATGACGGAAACTTACCTAAAGCCTTATGAAAGAGATGAAATAGACGAGATGAACAGGGGGATAATTTCGTATGTATTTGCCTGAAATCTGATAAAATATTCTTCAAAAAGAAGACTGTTACTTTGTAGGTAACGGAATGTTCTACACTGCAAAAGAGAAGTATTTTTTTTACATAAACAAACATTTGAGGACTTTTTTTTAGAAAAAGAGTAATTTTTCCCTGTCGGTGGGGATAAATGTGCCCTTTAGCATAGTTTTTTGCCGTTACCTACAAAGTAACGGAAGCATAAGAGAATAAAATAAATTTATACATAACTTTTTATGATACGGGTACGACATTTTATACAGCTATGCTTTTGGGCTATTTTGCTCGGTACGACACCGAAGGCTTATGCCTCGTCGCCCATCTTCCAGGAGCAGCAAGCCGACTCGGCTATCCTTTTCCGCTTTGTACCGGGAAAACTGATGTTTTATGCTCCATTCAGAGGTAACGAACAATCCATTCTTGATGCCGAAGCGCTCATCGAGCGCAACCGCGACCTTATCACACAAGGTAAGGCATGGGTGGTAGTGCGCGGATACTGCGGCTCCTATCCTACCCGCGAAGAAAACCTGCGTGCGGCCAAGAACCGCAGCAACCAGGTAAAATCATGGTTCATCACCCACCACGGCATGAAGGAGGAATACTACCGCACCGGTAACAGCACACAGGCCTACCGCGGTATGAAAGACGTGGTAGCCATTATGAGCATGATGTACGCTCCCGGCTACGACCCGGCTGAAACCGCACGCCTTGAAGCCGAACGCAAACGGCTGGAACAGCTGCGGGCCGACAGTCTGGCTGCACTGGAAGCCGCAAGGCTGGAGGCAGAACGCCTTGAAGCGGAACGCCGCCGGGCAGAAGCCGACAGTCTGGCTGCTGCACAGGCTGCTGCAGAGCAGGCCGCACAGGCACAGCCCGAACGCGTGTATGTGGCTACTCCGTGGTACATCAAGAGCAATCTGCTGTATGATGCAGTGCTCATGCCTTCGCTTGAGGTGGAATACCGCTTTAACGAAAACTGGTCGGCTGCCGTAGAGGGAAACATGGCATGGTGGCATAACGACGGCAAGCATAAATACTACCAGCTGGCTACCATCATCCCCGAAGTACGCTGGTGGTTCAAACCGCAGGGCGAACGCCGCGGACACTATCTGGGTCTCTTTGGAGGAGGCGGATGGTACGACCTCGAGAACGGAGGCACCGGATACAAGGGTACCGGCGGAATGGTGGGCATCAGCTACGGATACATGTTCCCCGTGGGCAAGTACTTTGCTTTCGAGGCGGGAGCCGGAGTGGGATACCTGCACACCAAATACGAAGAATACTACCCGATGGACGGACACTATGCCTACCAGCAGACCAGCCGCACCAACTTCTTCGGTCCGCTGAAACTGAAATTTGCTTTTGTATGGAATATCGGCCGCTGGCTGGAGAAAGGAGGTAACAAATGAAAACTGCCATGAATCGAAAAATCGCTGCAGGGCTGCTGCTGGCTGCTGCATTTACTGCTACCGGCTGCCGAAAGGACCTGTGCTATAATCACGACGAGCATGCCCCGTCTGTAAAAGCAGTAGTAGAACCCGAATGGATGCAGGAATGGGAAAATCCCTACACCGGAGGAGATATTCAACTGGACTGGGAAGAAATTTGGGAAGAACAGGGATGGCCGCGCAGCTACGACGAGTTCCGCCCTGATATAGCCGACGGTATTCGCTCCATCGTATACAACGAGGATGCAGCCCCTTCTACCAGCAATCTGGATAACGACGGCGGTGTCATCTCCATGACCGAAGGCACGCACTCCATCCTGTTCTACAACAACGATACGGAATACATCATCTTCGACGGTACCAACAACTCGGCTACCGCTACTGCCAGCACCCGTACACGTACACGTGCCGGATACCGCGCTCCGGAGCCGCATCAGGACGAGCGTACCATCACTACGCCCGACCCTCTGTATGCATCCTACGTGCCCAGTTACGAGGCCCACAAGTCGCTTACACCCGACGGACTGCCCGTCACCATGTTCCCGCGTACGTATACCTACCTGATTCGCTACCGCTTTAAATCGGGTCTGCAATATGTATCACAGGCCAAAGGTGCCCTGGCAGGAATGGCGGAAAAGGTGTATCTGCACGACGGACACACCGACGGGGCGGCAGCTACCCTGCTTTTCGACTGTAAGGTGGACGAAAAGGGATGTACGGCTGAGGTTATCTGTTTCGGCGTTCCCAACTTTGCCTATAAGACAAACGAGTATCTGGAAGATCCTGAAAACTTGCACTGTGTGCTCAATCTGGAGGTATTGCTGAAAAACGGAAAGCGACTGACTTTCGACCGCGATGTGAGCAACGCCATGCGTCTGCAGCCGCGCGGAGGAATTCTGGTATTCAATGACATCGAGATTTCTGACGAGGACGGACAGGAAGGTGCCGGAGGTTTCGACCCGGATGTAGAAGATTGGGGCGATGAGATTGAGGTACCGTTGCCACTGTAAATTGTAGAAAAGAAACAGTAGTACATACAGAAATATAAAGAATAGAGATTTTAATCCAAATAAGAACAATTAATGTTTAACTAATTTTATTCGATTATGAAGAATAGTTTATTTTTGCTTGGTGCAGCTGCTGTAGTAGCGCTGTCAAGCTGTACAAAAAATGAAGTTTTGGAAGTGGCTGAAAACAGAGCTATCGGGTTTGGTAATGCATTTGTAGGTAGTCCTGTACGTGCTATCAATGATGTAGCAGATTTACAAGGTGTTGGCTTTAATGTATTTGGTTCTTTTTCTACAGATCAAACTTATAAAGGTGTATTTGATAATGTAGCTGTTACTTATTCTGATTCTAAGTGGCAATCAGACAAAACAGAATACTGGCAAAATGGTAAGTCTTATGTTTTCCAGGCTTATTCTGGTACTGCTACTGCTACCCCAACAGAACATGGCGTTGAGTTTACTGGATATACAGCTTCTGGTGATGAAGACCTTTTGTCTGCTAATTTAGTAAATAAAGATGGTGTTGATGTTACTAATCCTGGTACTGTTGATTTTACTTTCCGTCATGTTCTTTCTCAGGTTAAGTTTACCTTTACCAATGGTTTCAACGGTAATGTTAAATTGGCTATCAGCAATGTAAAAATAAACGGTCTTGCTACAACAGGTAATTATACTTTATCTGCAGAGAATACTGGTACTTGGGGAACTCTTAGTGGTACTTCTGAATATGCACCTACTATTACACCAACAGATCCATTTGGAGCAAGTGCAACAGCCGTTACAGCTCCTAAAATAGTATTGCCTCAGAACGTGAAAGATAAAACTGTAACATTCGACTTGGTTGTTTCTGGTTCTTTGGATTTTAAAAGCCAGACAATTACTGTGGAGTTACCTGATTATCCTATGGCAGAAGGTAATGTTTATAATTTCACAACAGAACTTAATGCGGAAAATATTAAAGATCCAGAAAATCCTGACCAGACATTGAAACCGATAGAATTTACCGCATCTGTTTCAGAATGGTCCCCTGAAAAAAGCGATGGTTCTGGTTCTGTACAATAAAAGTTAAAAAAAACTCATCTATAGGCTATGAGGGGTTGAATGTTCCCCTCATAGCCACAAATTAAAAGTTCCTGCCAATAGGCTAAATGAGAGAAGGTCTCATCCGGCAGTCACACGAATAATTAATAACCAATAAACGAATAACAATGAAGAAGAATTTGACAGCATTGGTTGCGTCTTTGCTTCTCTTAGCGAGTTGCTCGGATGAAGCGCCCGTCAATCCGGTTTCGGAAGACGCGATAGCTTTCGGTACAGTTTCGGCGACTCGTGGCGCTGTGACGTCTGCCGACCAGATACAAGATTTTAAAGTCTACGCCAAGAAATTTACTGTTACTCCTTTTAAGGTAAGCGAGGGATTCTGGCCAGAGCCACAAACAGTAAGTAAGATCGGTAACCAGTGGACTTACCCTATTAAAGCATATTGGCAGAGCGGTTATACTTATTCTTTCCTGTCGCTTTATCCTTCTACAATAAAAGCAGTAGAGTCTATTTCGAATTCGGAAGAGAATGGAAATGTAAAACATTATCTCACCATCGATAACTACTCAATAAAATATGATGCTGATGCTGATGACGAGGACCTGATGATGGGAATAAATCCCAATATAGAAGTAACAAAAGAAACTACACCGGGAACCGTAAATGTGAAGTTCCAGCATTTGCTTTCGCAAGTAGATTTCGTGGTAAAAGCCGATCCGGAAACAGTTGCTTTAGTTGGAGACGTAAAAGTCACAGATGCAAAATTCTATGGTACACATACAACTGGAAGCTATTCTGGCGAAACATTTACTGCTGACGGTACGAATAAAGGTACATGGACGCTCACTGGAGATGTTACGACAGTTGAGAACCCAACAGCAGTCGCCAGTGAAAAGAATGTAGATGACATCCACAAAGGTGTACAACTTTTTGGTAAATCATTTATTCTTTTCCCGGGTAAAGAGCCGGCAAAAGTGGTTGTGAATTATACGATTGGTACAGATCCTACAGTACTTACTTACGAACAGGATCTCAGTCTTGTTACTCCATTAGGTTGGGAAGCCGGAAAAAGTTATTGCTACACAATAACTATCGTAGATAAAGACCATATCCTCTTTAGTGTGCCAACCGTTCAGCCATGGTCAAAAGGAACAGGCGGTATTATCATTGTAGAATAATGAATCAAAAAATACGATTGCTATATGAACTATAAATATACACTTTCAATATTGGCTGTCGGCATATCGATGGCAGCTTGCTCCAATGAATTGCCGGATTCACCTCAAACTGATGATTCCACTTACATCAATTTTGGTGTTCCTACAACTACTGTGGTCGATTCACGAGCTACTAAAACATTGCCTGAAGGAGTAACACAAGGCAGTACACTACTCAACGGCATTGGTCCAAATACATCATTTGGTGTGTTAGGTTGTTGTCTTGCATATCAACCTGGAATACAAGATTTTGATTATACTTCTGGACCTTCTCCATGGAGTGTAAAACGCCCTAATGCAAATCTTGATGTCTTCAAAGAGCAAAAAGTAGACTATGACGGTACAAACTGTAAGTATACATACACTGACAATGCTCCTCGTAAATGGTATTCTACAGTTGACGGTATTCCAGAGAGCGACATAGATTTGTGTCAATATACCTTTTTCAGTTATTGTCCTTATGACTCATTTAAAGTACTAACCAGAAAGTATCAATTAAAAGGAGGTACAACAGTAGATATTCCAGCTCCAATTTTTAAGTATTCTATGCCTTTTACCAATCAAGATACAATAAAGGTTTTAGAACAAAAAGATGTTAAAGACGTGATGTTAGATGCTGTTTATAACGCAAAAAAAGGTTCAAAAGTACAGTTTGATTTCACACACATGCTGACAGCATTGAGTTTTACCGTCAACAATTATAGTGACAATACTTCTCTTACAGTATATAAAATTGAACTTTCCGGAGAGTTTTGGAAATCAATAACAGTAGATCTTACACAAGCTTCGGCAAGTTATTCATTTGAGGATAGTTACAAAGGGCGTTTCGTTATCTATGATAGCGAGACAGGTATAGAAATACCTTCCAATAATGCAAACTTTAAACCGGCTTTTGCAGATCAGTATATGTTGCTTATTTCCGGGCAAAATACCGGATTAGGTTATTTGGGAAAAGCAAAAGTATCGATTACTTACAAATTCGGAAAAGAAGAAAAGAAAACAGCATGGTTTACTCGTCCTGCTACCTTCGTTCCCCGTCCGGGTACAATGTATCAGGCACAGCTTAACTTTGTAGGTAATGCTTTTGTACTTCAGTTTGTGACTGCAAATAGTGACAATTGGGAAGATGGTTCTAATTCTGATTTAACATTTCAATAAACGATAAATAAGATTTCAACTATGAAATTATGTAGATATTTAAGTCTGTTTTTCATTGCTTCGCTTTTTGTTAGTTGTAGCGATGATCTTACGGGTGACATGACACCTATAGTTCCTGACAATCAGGTTCTCACCCTATCGTTTGAGAGTGACAGGATGCTTCCGCAACAGGTTGCTTCACGTGTTTCAGACCCTAAAGAAGAAAAAGAAAAGGAAATCAAGACACTACATGTGTTCTTTTTCGATGAATCAGGTAATTATCTGGAAGGAAGTTATTTGACAGGTTATCCGGTAGCAGGTACTGAGGGTGGCTATTGTATGCCCAGTGTAGGAGCTACCTTGTTGAAAATAGACCGTAAAGGATTTACAGATGTGAATGCAGCTAAAAAGGCAACTATTGTGGCTGTTGCCAATGTAGAAGATGGTTGGTTTCCGTTGGGTGATGACAAACGTCCTACCAATGTTGAGAATCTGGCAGGGTTACGTAAAATGGTTTACCGACCAAAAGAGATCATGCTCACTATTCCGGAAACAGGAATGCCTATGTATGGAGAACTCACTGGAAAGGATTTAACTCAAGAAGGAACGCAGGCACTGATTGTTGAATTAAAAGCATTGATGGCCCGTATCGATGTAAACCTTAAGATAGAAGCTACTCATTCCGATCCATCCAATCTCTTACCTATGCTTCAAATGGCAGATTGGACAGCATATAATGTGCCTACTGGAGCAGTATTTTACACAGAAGACAATACAGCTACCGGTGCTTTAGGTCAGGATAAAAAGAATACAAAAGTGTCTAATACTACTACTCTGTATAATAAGAATGGAGAATTGAAGTTGTCTTTCTATATGTTTGAAAATAAACAGAATAAAAAGGAAAACCCAGATTTCTCTTACCCCGTTGGAATCAAAGATGATGAAAAGCAACGCTATAAACCAGAGTTTGCTAATGAAGACGCAGCATATGTGCAGATACACGGTATGTATTCTACTTATAATGAGGATGGAGAAGGTGGATCAACCTATGATGTAACTTACAAACTCTATTTAGGTGCTAATCATACAGATGATTTCTTTGTAAAACGCAACTGTCAATATAAGAATAATGTAACTATCAAAGGATTGATTCAGGCAGGAAATAATCCTGAGCATATTACGTTTGATACCCGAGTGAATGTTTCGCAATCTAATCCATTCTATGTAGCCATGTTGCGTGAACGCGATCATGATGCCCATTTCTGTGTAACACCAATGGATGTGTATATGTTCGATGATACAGGAGAGAGTGATAATGTAAAAATGACTGTGGAAGTGGAAAATCCGGATATCAATAACTGGATTCGCTTGGAGAAAGTTCCTGCTGCAAACATGGAGGCTGGTACGGCTCCTAATGATAAATGTTTGGAAACAGGTGAACCTTGGCATGCAGGTAACGGTAAGCGTGAATTTTTCACTACTTCTATGATGAAGGCTCCTGATTACGATGGCTTGCAATCTTCAGTTACATTAGAGACAAGCCGTGACCGTGTATATGTCTATTTGGATGAGTATCTCAACGATGAGAAAGACCGTGAGGCTAACTTGAATTTAACGTATACAGCAGAAGATGGTTCTACTATTAATAAGACAATCAAGATTGTTCAAGCTCATTTAATTAAAATCAATGTGGATGGTGATATCATTTATATGGAAAAATACGAAGAGTATCTTGACCACTATGATCCATTGGATAAGTTTAATGATTCTCAGCTATATCCAGGATTGGAATGGGGAGTTGAAAATCGAAATTTCCCAACACTGCATTGGAAATTTAGCGATAGGATTGAAGAACCGACACTTAGAGCTATAGCAGAAGAACCTGGTCGTATTACTGTAAATGGATTTGAATATTCAGCATTCTTTATTGAAAGAATAGGTCAAACTCAACGCAATTTAAACCAGCCACCACGTTCTGCATTGGAATATTGTTATTGTAAAAATAAAAGAAATGATAATGGGTTGATTCCAAATGATTATAGACAAGGCTCATTAAATGATAATTGGTACATAACACAAGATCGTGTTAAAGCAAAATGGTTTTTACCAGGAATACGCGAAATGGAACGTGCCTTTACACAGCAATACAATACTTTCCCTGAGTTTCAAGGAAATTTTTATTGGAGTTGTTCACCATCTGAGAAACAAGGGGGAACTAGTGGTCAGGATCCGCTACGTGCACGCGCTACTAAAATATTGCCAAATGGTGATTATGTACAAAGTGGAGGAGAATATTGGAATGACCCAAACAGTGGAAACAAGCTTCGCTCTACTTCATTACGCATCCGTGCATTCCGCAATGACTTAAACCCTACAGATTATTAAAATACCCCGTCGTGAGACGTGCATATCCTCTTAGCGAAGAGGGAATTTATTTTTAAATATTTCTCTACTTAGAGGCTGTTTCAACTTCGGAGCAGCCTCTTTTTTTATTCATAAAACAAAGGATACAGAAATCCATGCCATACAAAAAGCGGGTGTATTTCACGCTCCTACGTGAAATACACCCGCTTTATTTATCGGATTCTGCTACAATCAGTCTACATAACGTTCGATAGTCTGAGCACGGTCAGGACCTACAGAAACAATCTTGATAGGAGTAGCCAACTGTTCTTCCAGGAAGTTGATATAAGCATTGAATTCTTCGGGGAACTCGTCTTCGCTGGTCATCTTCGTCATATCAGTTTTCCATCCCGGCATTTCTACATATACAGGTTCAACACCTTCTGTAATGTCGTATGGGAAGTAATCGATTTCTTCTCCGTTTACTTTGTAAGCTACACAAGCCTTGATGGTTTCGAAAGCATCCAATACGTCGCTCTTCATCAAAATCAGCTGAGTAACGCCATTTACCATGATAGAGTAACGCAAAGCTACCAAGTCTACCCATCCGCAACGACGCTCACGACCAGTTACGGCTCCGTATTCATGACCCAAATCACGGATAGTCTTACCTGTTTCGTCGAACAATTCGGTTGGGAAAGGACCTGCACCTACACGTGTACAATAAGCTTTCATGATACCATATACTTCACCAATCTTGTTAGGACCTAAGCCAAGACCTGTACAAGCTCCGGCACAGATGGTATTCGAAGAAGTTACGAAAGGATAAGAACCAAAGTCTACGTCCAGCATGGTACCCTGAGCACCTTCGCACAAAACGCTCTTGCCTTCTTTCAACAAGTTGTTGATTTCGTGCTCGCTGTCTACCAGGTGGAACTGACGCAAGTATTCGATACCTTCCATCCACTGTTTTTCCAGCTCAGTGATATCGTATTCATAATTCAGGCTCTTCAGAATCTGTTCGTGTCTGGCTTTTGCCTTGGCATATTTTTCTTCGAAATTATGCAGAATATCACCAACGCGCAAACCGTTACGGCTTACCTTGTCTGTATAAGTAGGACCAATGCCCTTGCCTGTAGTACCCACTTTGGCATCTCCTTTGGCAGCCTCGTAAGCAGCATCCAGAATGCGGTGTGTAGGCATAATCAGGTGTGCTTTCTTGGAAATATGCAAACGTTCTTTCAACGGATGGCCGCTTGCTTCCAAAGCCTCAGCTTCGGCCTTAAACAAAGACGGGTCCAAAACCACTCCGTTACCGATGATGTTTACCTTATCACCCTGGAAAATTCCAGAAGGGATAGAACGCAATACATATTTTTGTCCTTCAAACTCCAGTGTATGACCGGCATTGGGTCCACCTTGGAATCTGGCTACTACATCATAGCGGGGAGTCAGAACATCGACTACTTTACCCTTACCTTCATCACCCCACTGTAAACCTAACAAGACATCTACTTTCATGATTTCTAGTTTTTATTTATTCGTTTGTTTCTTTTTCTTTTTCGCTCCCATGCATTTACTGCACAGTCCATAAATATACAAAGAATAATGCGAAGCATAAAAACCTTTTAACTTTGTTTCAGCTATCGCTTTCTTCAATGCTTCGTCTTCATATTCTGTAACCTTGCGGCACTCTGTGCAAATAAGATGATGGTGAGTTTCGTTATTGTATGAGCG
>ENA-UEQH01000306-UEQH01000306.1-human-gut-metagenome-genome-assembly--contig:-NODE-306-length-29326-cov-47.820165_pt1 | contig 29326 bp, 26 predicted proteins | sample MGYA00242945_ERZ507943 | MGnify/ENA primary metagenome ERZ507943 (study PRJEB26167, sample SAMN06115418) | human gut metagenome | host: Homo sapiens | place: China:Hubei | collected 2015-03-06... | reverse complement strand
ACCTTATGTCGGCCATCGGTATCATCGTTTCATGCGGTATCGTGGTGAACGACTCCATCCTGAAACTCGACTCCATCAACGAGCTGCGCAAGGAAGGCATGCCCCTGCTTGATGCCATACATACGGCAGGCCACAGAAGGCTCAGGGCCATCATCATGACCACGCTGACTACGGTGTTCGCAATGGTTCCGCTGCTTTTCACCTCCGACCTCGGTTCGGAAATGCAGCGTCCGCTTTCGGTTGCCATGATAGGCACCATGACGGTGGGACTCGTGATCAGCCTTTTTGTAATTCCTCTTATTTACTGGTTTATATATAGAAAACATGAGAACTGTAAGAAATAGCATACTTTTCCTTCTCGCACTTTGCGGTGCGGGAGTACAGGCCCAGAGTGTCCTCAGACTGGACCTTAAGGAGACCATTACCATGGCCAACGACAGCTCGCTGTCGGCTTTCCGTTATCAGAACATGTATCTTTCGGGATACTGGGAGTACCGCAGCTACAAGGCGGCACGACTGCCGAGCCTTACGCTGAACATGACTCCGGCGCAGTATTACAGGTACATCACGCAGCGTTATGACTCGCAGCAGGATATCGACGTGTACCGCGAGCAGCAGATGCTGAGCGCTTCTGCCGGACTGAGCCTTGCGCAGAACTTCGACCTTCTGGGCGGTACGTTCTATGTGGACACGCAGCTTGACTATATGCGCAATTTCGGTGAGACCAATTCCACCCAGTTCTCTACCGTGCCTTTCCGAATAGGATACCAGCAGAGCCTGCTCGGCTTCAACGCCTTCAGGTGGGACAGGAGGATAGAGCCGCTGAAGTTCGAGAAGGTGAAGAAGCAGTATCTGTATAATGCCGAGAGTGTATCGGAAGAGGCGGTGAACTATTTCTTTGCCCTTGCCATGGCACAGGCTGACTATAAGCTTGCACTGGACAATGTGGCCACCACTGATACACTGTATGCCATAGGCGAGCAGAGACAGAAAATTGCTTCCATATCACAGGCCGACCTTCTTACCCTGAAACTGGACAGGGTGAACGCGCGCAATACACTGAAGAATGCGGAAATCGCCCGCAAGCGTGCCATGTCGGCGCTTGCCACATTCCTCAATATGGACAGGAACTCGTATATCGAGATAGACCTTCCCGCACGCCCGCGCTATATCGACATCCCTGCCGACCGTGCCATGGCTCTTGCCCGCGAGAACAATCCTGCGTATCTGGAACAGAGGCAGAACGTACTGGAGGCCGAGCGTGAGGTTGACCGCACCAGGAAGGAGTCGCGCTTCAACGCCAGTTTCAACGCGAGTGTGGGTTTCAACCAGGTGGCCGACAATATAAGCGCAGCCTACCGTAATATGCTGCAACAGGACCTGGTATCCTTTACAGTATCGGTTCCGCTTGTGGACTGGGGCGTACGCAAGGGCAAGTACAATATGGCCAGGAACAACCTGAATGTGGTGAAGATTGCAGCCCGTCAGGAGGAGATAAGTCTGGAGGAGGATGTGATGATGACGGTGAGCGATTTCAGCGTGCAGCAGGACATGATAGCCAGCGCGGAGGAGGCCCTCGACCTTGCCGAACTGGCATACGACCAGACACGCAGGAGGTTCATCATAGGCAAGGCCGACATCAACAGTCTGACTCTTGCACTGAACCGCCAGCAGGAGGCACAGAAGAACTATATACAGGCCATGCAGAACTACTGGCTGAACTACTATAAGATACGCAAGCTCACGCTGCATGACTTCGAGTCGGGCATGTCGCTTTCCGACCGTTTTGATTTTGACAACCTGTTGAGATGACATTGGGATGAGTATGAAGGAAAAGAATAAGGAACGTCCGCTTGTGTGGTCGTCGTTTACACTGATAGTTACGTTTGTATGCCTGTCACTGGTGGGTATTGCGCTTGTGCCGCTGCTTCCGGTCAAGCTGTCGCCCTCACGTGACATGCCCGGGCTTTCGGTCTCTTTCTCCATGCCGGGCAACTCTGCAAGGGTGGTGGAGACGGAGGTGACCAGCCGCCTGGAAGGGATGCTGTCGAGGGTGAACGGTATAAGGAACATCACCTCCACTTCCGACAACGGGAGCGGATATATAAGGATAGAGCTTGACAGGCATGCGGATATAGATGCCACACGGTTTGAGGTGTCCACACTTATCAGACAGTTGTGGTCGCAGCTTCCCGACGGTGTGAGCTACCCGCTCATCTCCACCCAGAGAAGCGATGACAACGCGTCGCGTCCGTTCATGACCTATACGCTGAATGCTCCGGCCACTCCGATAGTGATACAGAAGTACGGGGAGGAGCGCATAAAGCCCCTGCTTTCGGCATTGAACGGGGTGTATAAGGTGGAACTCAGCGGTGCCACACCCATGGAATGGAGGATAGTGTATGACAATGTGCAGCTTGAAAGCACCGGTATATCGGTACAGGATATTCTGGATGCCATCACCGAGCGTTACGGCAGGGAGTTTCTCGGTATATGCGAACTGGAGAAAGGCGGCACTTCCGAATGGATAAGGCTTGTACGTACCACGGAGGGCAGTGCGGACGGTTTCGTGCCGTCGGAGATTGCCGTCAGGTCGAAGGACGGAAGCATGATTCCGCTCGACCGTCTGGTGAGGGTGACACGTACCGAACAGGAGCCCGCATCGTATTACCGTATCAACGGGCTCAACTCTATCTACCTCTCCATTACCGCATCCGAGACCGCCAACCAGCTTGCACTGGCAGAGGAGGTGAAGAAAGTCATAGCCGGAGCTGAAGCCGTGATGCCTCCCGGATATGAGATACATACCGGCTATGATGCCACCGAATATATATCGAAGGAACTTGATACCATCCGGTTCCGTACGGGAATCACCGTGCTGATACTGCTGCTTTTCGTGGCGCTTATCACACGGAACATGCGCTATCTGTTCCTGATCGTTACCGGGCTGACCGTCAATATTGCGGTTGCCGCCATACTTTATTATGCCTTCGGACTGGAGATACAGCTTTACTCACTGGCCGGTATCACCATCTCCCTGAACTTAGTGATAGACAATATTATCGTGATGACCGACCATATCCTTAGAAGGCGCAACCTGAAGGCCTTCATGTCGGTGCTGGCCGCTACACTGACTACCATCGGTGCACTGGTCATCATATTCTTCCTCGACGAGAAGATACGCCTGAACCTTCAGGACTTCGCAGCCGTGGTTATCATCAATCTTGGCATTTCACTGTTGGTTGCTCTTTTCTTCGTGCCGCCTATGATAGAGAAGACAGGTCTTGCCGAGGGAAAACCCCGCCATGTCCGTATGTGGGTAAAGCGTGGAGCGGTATATTTCACACGTTTCTACCGTGGCATGATCATACTGCTGAGCCGGTACAGGGCCGTTGCCTTCATACTGCTTGTATTGGGTTTCGGACTTCCCGTGTTCATGCTTCCCGAGAAGATAGAGGATGCTGAAACGAAAGGCAGATGGGCGGAATGGTACAACAGGGTGTTCGATAACCGGACCTACAGGGAAGATATAAAGCCCATAGTGGACAAGGCCTTAGGCGGTTCCTTGCGTCTGTTCGCGGAGAAGGTGTACGACGGCAGCTACTTCAACCGTGACGAGAGTGAGGTGGTGCTGTATATCAATGCCACACTTCCCAACGGCAGTACGCTGGAACAGATGAACGCGCTTATAAAGAGGATGGAGACCTATCTGAGCGAGTTCAGGGAAATACGCCAGTTCCAGACTTCAGTATATAATGCGCGCCGGGCAGGCATACAGGTATATTTCAGGAAGGAGCACAGCCATACGGGATTCCCATACGTGCTGAAGTCGAATGTAATCAGCAAGACGCTTACCTTAGGAGGCGGAAGCTGGACAGTTTACGGACTTCAGGACCAGGGGTTCAGCAACGACGTGCGCGAATCGGCAGGAAGTTTCCGTGTGAAGATGTACGGCTACAACTATGACGAGCTTAGCTACTGGGCAGAGGAGATGAAGAAACAGCTGCTTACCCACCGACGTATAAAGGAAGTGACCATAAGCTCCGAGTTCTCATGGTGGAAGGACGACTATACGGAGTTCTATCTTGAGTTCGACAAGCGCAGGATGGCGGAGGAGAACCTTACCGCATACGACCTGTTTGCCGTGTTGCGCCCGGTATTCATGCGCGACCAGCTGGCCGGAAGCATCATATATGACAACAGCTTAGAGTATCTGCGTCTTTCATCCAGACAGAGCAGTGACTATGACGTATGGGCGTTCATGGCCGTTCCGTTTGTGGTGAATGGGAAACAGTACAAGCTGTCCGACCTTGCCGTGCTTGCCAAAAGCCAGGCTCCCAAACAGGTGGCGAAGGAGAACCAGCAGTACCGTCTGTGTCTGCAATATGAGTATATCGGCTCGTCGGAACAGGGAAGAAAACTGCTGGATAAGGATATAGAGCTTATGAAGAAGCGTCTGCCCATGGGGTATACCGTGGAGAGTGACAGCGCCTACTGGAGTTGGGGCAGGGATGACAACAGCCAGTACTGGCTTCTGCTGATAGTCATCTCCATCATCTTCTTTATATCGGCCATACTGTTCAATTCGCTGAGCCAGCCGCTTGCCATCATCTTCGTGATACCGGTATCGTACATCGGGGTGTTCCTCACTTTCTATCTGTTCGGCCTGAACTTCGACCAGGGAGGCTTTGCATCCTTCGTGCTGCTATGCGGTATTACGGTAAACGCAAGTATCTATATCCTGAACGAGTATAATGCCATACGAAGGAACTTCCCGAAACTCTCTCCGCTGAGGGCCTATACCAAGGCATGGAATGTGAAGGTCATCCCCATCTTCCTGACAGTGATGTCGACCGTCCTCGGCTTCGTGCCGTTCATGATAGGCGAGAAGACTCCGTTCTGGTTCCCTCTGGCTGCCGGAACAATAGGCGGACTGGTGATGTCGGTAATAGGTATCTTTATCTATCTGCCGGTACTGAGTGTGTCGGGGACGGTAAGGAAACAATTATTTTCATATAGCAAAATGAAACAAATAGCCAAAAATATATCGTAATGTTACACTTGCAGATTGACTTTGCCTTCTTTACAAAAATCATCAGCCATACAATAAATCTCTATAATTTTAGAATTTGGGAACATAGTGGTAATTGTTTAAATGTTATAATTCAGAACTATGGATTGTCTGAAAAAAAGCACGAGTTTCGGACAAAATAGGCCAAAGAGCTTTTTTTGTCCGAAAAAAAACATTAATTTCGGACAAAATTGGATGTCATGGTACTATCAAAAGTAATAAAAGAACACATAGCCAGGAACGGAGAGAATAAGATATACACTGTTTCTGATTTTGCAGACTTGAACAACGATATGCTTGTTACAAGAGTGCTGTCAAGGCTGAAGGAAGAACAGTTCCTTATCAGGCTTTCACAAGGCATATACCTGTATCCGAGCAGAAATAGGTTTGGAATTTGCAAGCCGAGCATTGATCAGATAGCTAATGCAATAGCTGAAAAGGATCATTCAAGGATAATACCTTCCGGCCTCACTGCCCTGAATGAGCTGGGTTTGTCTACACAGGTGCCAATGAATGCAGTGTACATAACCAACGGAACTCCGAGAACCATAAAACTAGGCAACCGCTCAATCACATTCAAGAAAGGGACACCAAGATACTTTGCCTATCAAAGCCGTGCTTTCACTATGGTTGTTACAGCCCTCAAGGAAATAGGTGAAGATAAGGTAAGTGATGAAGTTCTCCTAAAGATAAAATCGATACTTGATACGGAAGAAAAGGAAAAGGTAAACCATGACTATAGGATAGCACCGCAATGGATCAGAAAGAAACTCAAAACCGTTTTATATGGGAACAACTGAGAAGACAATATGGATAAACCTGCCGGAAGATGAAAAACTTACAATATTGAGTAACATCGCCGAAGAAAAGGGAATAAAGGAAAATGCTGTTGAAAAAGATTTCTGGGTCAGCATGGTTCTTAAAGCTATGTTCAGTTTGGAATATAGTGGCAACTTGGTTTTCAAAGGTGGAACAAGTCTCAGTAAAGGGTGGGGGCTGATAGAACGGTTTTCTGAAGACTGCGACCTGGCCATAGACAGGAAATATCTTGATTTTGGAGAGGAACTATCCAGAAAGGATAGAACCAGATTAAGGAAAAAGTCGAAAGAGTTTATCGAAAATACCCTTTCAAAGGATTTAGGTGTAAAACTTGAAGAACTGGGTCTGGCTGGTAAATTCAGGATTAACATACCGGAAGTCAAGGAGTCCGATAAGGATCCGGTCGAGTTCTTTGTAGAGTATGAATCCTGTCTTAAGGACAAGGAAGACTATATAAAGGAAAGGGTAAAGATAGAAATAAGCTGCAGGTCTATGTTTGAACCGTTTGAGAACGTGGAAATGCGGTCAATGATAGAAGATGCGTATCCGGAAGAGTCTTTTGCATATCCTAAGTTTAGTGTTCCGACAGTAATACCAGGCAGAACCTTTCTGGAAAAGGTGTTCCTGCTTCACGAGGAGTTCAACAGGCCGGGCGGCTGTACGAGACTTGACAGACTGACAAGACACATGTATGATATAGAAAAGATGATGGACCGGGACTTTGCCAGGGAAGCGATGAACGATTCAGAAATGTATGAGGAAATTGTAAAACACCGCCAAAACCTGACAGCATGGAGTGGCCTGGACTATAAACTGCATAAACCGTCAACCATTGATTTTATACCAGATGAGACAATAAGAAAAGAACTGGAAAAAGATTATTCCAAGATGCAGGAAAGTTTCATTTATGGTCAATCATTATCCTACGAAGAATTGATAGGAAGGTTAAAAGAGCTGCAAGAACGCTTCAGGTCATTGACTTGGGAAAAAGAAAGTAATTTCTTTAAGGAGGAGGATAAATAAAAGATATTTTATCTGCCTGTACTGAGCGTGTCGGGGACGATAAGGAAAAAGGTTATCTAGAATGTTTGGGGATTTTAAGGAAATAAGATAAAAAGAATTCTACTTTTAATACTTTTAACTGGCAAATATGCAGTGAACTTTGTATCTTGCTACTTTACAGAATATAACCAAACGCTCTGGATATGAAAAAGATGATTGTAAAGTATTGGGTGTGGTTCATTGTTATGTTTATGGTTGCGCCTGTACATGCGCAGCAGTACGATGACTTGTGGAAAGAAGCCGAAGAGTTGCAAAAAAAAGATTTGCCGCAATCGGTAATAGCAATTGCAAACAGGCTGGTGGAAAAAGCAACGGCCGAAAAGAATACGCCCCAGCTGATGAAGGCTTTTCTGTTTCGTGCCGAGTGGAAGACGGCTTTGTCGCCGGACAGTGCGGAAATTGAAATAAGTCGGCTCAGGGAATGGGAGAAAAACGAAACAAACGCAGTCGACAAGGCTGTGCTGGCCAGCTTGTGCGGCAGCTATGCCCTGCAAAAATCTCCGGCTGATGTAACGGTGGCCTTGCAATATTTTAAGGCATCTCTGAAAGAACGGGAGTCGCTTCTGAAAGTGAGTTCCGAAGCGTACAAGCCGATGACGGAAAGCGGGAAATGGAGTCAGCGTTATGGCAAAGACAACTTGTATGACTTGCTGGTACATCAGGCTATCCGTTCGCTGCTGGCTGATGTGAATATGCGTAGAAATGCGGAGGTCAGACAAGAGGTACTGGCTATGTATACCGGTCTGATTTCGGCATATGCTGCGGACAATCCGTCGGCGGACTTGTTTACTCGTCTTGAAATGTTGCCTTACCGACTGAATGCATATGCATTGTCTTCTTATTATCCCGAACAGCAGGATTCTGCTATTGCCTGTTTGAATGCATGGATTAAGGAGTACGAAGGTACTGAAGTTTGTGCAGAAGCTTACAGGCAACTGGCTATGTGCTATGAGAATACAGACCGTGTGAAACAGCTTGCACTGGCCCAAGAGGGATTGCAGCGCTATCCGGATACTCCGTTTTCGGACGGACTGAGGAGTATGATAGCACAGATTAAAGCACCCGAGTTGTCTGTGAATTTTGTTTATAACTATCCCGGTGATGAGGCTGCCGCGCATGTAGTGCATCGGAATGTCAAGGGATTTACCTGTACGATATACAGGTTGAAGGGAGAGCCTTCTGATTTCTGGCATACCTATAAACCGGAAAAAGAGCTTTTGAAAAATAAGGGTAAGCAGCTTTATCAACAGCATTTCGGCTTGCAGGTTCCAACAGACTATCAGCCCAAGGATACAACGGTGCGTGTGCAGCTTCCGCAGGCCGGAACGTATCTGGTAGAATTGTTGCCGGATGGTTATCGTGCGACTGCTTCTTATAAGGTCATGCATCTGTCGGCACTGATGGGACTGGCTGTTACGCAGGCTGCCAGTGATTTTATCATTACCGACAGTAAGTCGGGACATCCGGTTCCCAATAGCTGGATGGAGCTGTATAGCAGGGATGCATCCGGATTCCGCTTGTATAAAACCTTGAAGGCCGACGAGAACGGACAGTTGCAGGTAAAGCGGGAAGACTTGAAGGGGTATTTTGTGCGTTTCTGTACGGATACAGACAAGGGAATGGAGCCTCTGACGGCTTATACACCCTGGTGGACTCCTCGGAGTGGTGAAAATGCAGAGCAGTTGCGTACGGTGCTTTTTACCGACCGTGGATTGTATCGGCCCGGTCAGATGGTCCGGCTTACCGGACGTGTGTACAGGCAATATGGAGATAAAACACAGGTGGCCGAAAATGTGGAAAGAGAATTGGAGCTGAGGGATGCCAACGGTCGCTCGTTACAGAAAAAGCAGGTAAGGACAGACGAATTCGGAGCGTTTAGCGTGGACTTTGTTTTACCGGAGTCGGTGTTGCCGGGAAGATTCGGTATTTCCACGAAGGATGGAAGTTGTTCTTTCCAAGTGGAAGCGTATAAACTGCCTACGTTCCGGGTCGATTTCCTACCCTATACGCGCAGTTATCTGCCAGGCGATACAGTTACTGTAGAGGCTGAGGCTATCAATTTTACGGGTGTTCCTTTACGTCTTTGTCGGGTGAATTATCGGGTATTGCGTTCGCTGAACTTCTGGGTACGGAATAGCGAGGAGGGAGAAGTCTTGGCTTCGGGCACTACGCAGACCGATGCCGACGGGCATTTCCATATAGAAGCGCCTCTGACAGCATTTCCGGATAATGGCGATGTATGGAGGAATTATTATTTATATAAGGTCGTAGCCGAAGTAACGGGAGAGAATGGAGAAACGCAAACCGGTTTTCTGAACTTACCGGTGGGTGAAAGCTCGCTCATTATCCGGATAAATGGTTTGACGGCCCGGGTTGTAAAAGAAAAGCAGGAGAAGATTCAGTTTCTTGTCATGAATCTCAATGAAGAGCAAGTTGAGGCTTCTGTCCGTTATAAGGTGTTTGAGCTGGATGAAAAGGGAAATGTTGGTCGGGAGGTCTTGTCGGCTGCTACGACTCAGTCGGAAGCGTTTGTTCCGGTTGACTTGCTTCGTATGCCTTCGGGCAGGTATCGCTTGGTAGCTACTGTTACCGATGAGCAGGGCAGAGAGAGCAAGGCGGAAGAAGACTTTATACTTTTCTCGCTGCAAGACCGTGTTCCACCGGTTAAGGAATCCGAATGGTTTTATCAGGACGGAATGGAGTGGAAGGAAAATGTCGTGCCTACTCTTTATATAGGAAGCAGTGAGCAGGATGTGTATTGCTATTATCGGGTATATAGCGATGAAAAGCTGCTCGAAAAAAAGGTGATGCATTTGAGTAATGAAATCCGGAAAATTGCTTTTCCTTATAAGGAAGCTTACGGGAAAGGTATTTCTGTTGTCTATGCGTTTGTCAAGAACGGTGTAACGTATGGACGTACGGCTACGATCGTATGTCCCCAGCCGGATAAGCGTCTGGTGTTGAAATGGGAAAGTTTCCGTGATGAGCTGACGCCGGGCTGCAAGGAGGAGTGGAAGCTGCGCGTGTCTTCTCCGGACGGAGCAAAAGCGGATGCTTCACTGCTGGCTACCCTGTACGATGCTTCACTAGACCAGCTGTATCCTTATCAGTGGCAGTTCAGACTCTATTTTAGCCGTCAGTTGCCTTGGATTTCTTATAATTCTTATTTCGGAAACAGTTATACTTCGCTGTATGTACAGTTCCCGTCGTTGCCATCGTATCAGGGAGTGAATGCGTGGAGCGAGATGCAGGACAGACTGTATGTTCCGGCATTACTTGGCAGACGAGGCTGGTATGGAGGAGGCATTATGGCGCGTGCCAACACGATGATGAAGTCGGCCGTGGCCAATGCTCCTTTGGCCGAATCGAAGGTTTTGGATTCGGTGGAAGAAAGCGGAGCTGTTACCGACGTTATTTTTGAAGAGGAGGTGGTGTCCGATTTAGCCGGAAATCCGGAAAATGCTTTGCCGGCATCCGGCAGCCTGTCGCTTCGGAGTAATTTTGCTGAGACGGCTTTCTTCTATCCGGCTTTGCGGACAGACAGTAATGGAGTGGCTGTTTTGTCATTTACAGTCCCTGAGCGTCTGACCGAATGGAAACTGATGGCAATGGCGCATACGAAGGATATGGATTACGGATTACTGACGGACAAGGCTGTAACCCATAAAGAGCTGATGATTCGTCCTAATTTGCCACGCTTTATCCGTAAGGGGGATAAAATCAGTATTCCGGCTGTGATTCAGAATCTCTCTATGAATGTATTGAAGGGAAAGGCAACGCTGGAGCTGACAGATGCTGTGAGTGGTAAGTCGGTATACCGGAAATCGGTTTCGTTTACGGTGGATGACGGAGCGAATCAGGCTGTGAACTTTTCGTTTGTCGTGCCCGATGCCTACGATTTGCTGGTCTGCAAAGTGATGGCCGTTACCGATGTGTTGAGTGATGGTGAGCAGCATTATTTGCCGGTGTTGTCGGATAGGGAATGGGTGACTGAGACGGTACCGGTACAGGTAGAGCCCAACCGGACGCAGCAAGTGGACATGCGTACTTTGTTTAACGGGCAGAGCAGCAGTGCCGGCCATAAGCGGGTGACGGTTGAGCTGACGGCGAATCCGGAGTGGTACGTATTGCAGGCATTGCCTGTACTGGGAGAGCCCTTGCAGGAGGATGCGCTTTCATGGGGTACGGCACTTTATGCCAATGCGCTGGCCGTGAAGATTGTGCAGGACAATCCGCAGCTGAAGCAGGTATTGGACAGTTGGTTGCAGTATCCGGATGAGCTGAAGAGTCCGCTGGAAAAGAATGAGGAACTGAAGACTTTACTGTTGCAGGAAACTCCCTGGCTGATGGAGGGACAGCATGAATCGGAACGTAGAAAACAACTTGCTATGCTGGCAGATGTCAATACCATGCAATACAGGTTGCAACTGGCTTTGCGGAAGTTGCGTGAACAGCAGCTTGCAGACGGTTCTTGGGGCTGGTACAAAGGAATGACGGGCAGCAGGTATATCACAACACAGTTGGCTGTAGGAATGGCACGCTTGAAGGCAATGGGTGTTTCATTGGTTTCACTGGAAATAGAACCGCTGTATCAGCAGGCTTTGCGGTATTTAAGTAAGGAAGTACATCAGGATTACGAACGCTTGCTGGAGCAGCGGGCAAAAGGACAGCATGACCTGAAACTATGGAATGAGCAGATTCTGAATTACCTTTATATCGGCTCGCTGGATAAAGCAGCCATGCAATTGCTGGACAAGTCGGTGCAGAATGAACTGGTGAAAGCCTTGTTGGAGCATCCTGCCGGTTGCTCAATTGCAGAAAAAGCGGTGATCGCTCAAATACTGCATGCCTGTGGACAGCAGGATGAGGCCGCCGTTTGGTTGCAGTCGGTTAAAGAGTATCTGGTTTCTACTCCGGCAATGGGAAGCTATTTTGATACCCCGAAAGCTGCCTATACCTGGAGAAGTTACCGTATTCCGACTCAGGTGGCTGCAATGGAAGCTATCCGGATTATTCAGCCAGATGAACAGCTCCTGAATGCGATGAAGCGCTGGCTTTTGAAGCAGAAACAGGTGCAATGTTGGGAAAGTCCGGTTGCTTCGGCCGATGCAGTCTTTGCCTTTATCAGTACGGGTACAGCTTTTACCGATACGGCTGCGCAGCTTGATATGACGTGGGGAAGTGAAAAACTGACGGTATCGTCTGCTGCTACGGGTACTTATTCGGGTTATGTGAAACGGAGTTATCCGATGAAAGGGACATCGGCTGCTACGCTGGCTATAAAAAATAGCGGTGAAAAGATGGGCTGGGGCGCTGTGTATGTACAGTACAGTGAGAAGTCGGAAAAACTTGCTGCACGTGGTGCAGAAGGTTTGTCTGTTGTGCGCGAACTGCTGTCGGATAACCGGGTGGTTGATGGGACTTCGCTGCATGTCGGGGACAAAATAACCGTACGCCTTACGATACGTGCCGACAGGGATATGGATTTTGTGCAGGTGACTGACCGCAGGGCATCGTGCATGGAACCGGGAGGAACCTTGTCCGGATATGTCAGCCGGAAGGGAACGGGTTATTATCAGGTGCATAAGGATGCTTCTTCCGAATTCTTTATCGACAAGTTGACCAAGGGGGTACATGTGATTGAATATACGGTTTACATCGACCGGAAAGGTACGTACCAGCAAGGTACGGCATCGGTGCAGTCGGCCTATGCACCCGAATGGATTGCACGGACCAACGGGGAAACGCTGATAGTAGAATAAAGGAACTTGAGCGTAAAGAAAATCAGGGATATGAACAGAAGAGGAGTGTTTAGCTTTCATAAAAAAGCGGCACTCCTTTTGTGGCAAAAGATTTTCTCTCTATCTTTGTTTGCATTATAGAATGAAAAACTGATAAGATGAGAAATTTATTACTGTTGGCTGTCCTGCTGTGTTTTTGTGTGGGTACAGCTCAAGCACAACCTAAGATAGAATTTGATAAAACCAATTATGAATTCGGCTATGTGCTGTGGCGCAACCCGGTGAAGATTACCTATAAGGTGACCAATACGGGAGACAAGCCTCTGGTTATTTCGAACGTGACAACATCCTGTGGATGTATGGAGCCGGACTGGACCAAGCAGCCTATCCTGCCGGGAAAGACGGGGGAGGTGAGCTCTACATTTGATGCTGAGGCTATCGGTCATTTTCATAAAATGATTGGGGTTTACTGCAACGCTTCCACCAAGCCGATTTATGTATCGTTTACGGGGGAGGTAACAGCCGACTCGAAGAATTTCTCGTTTACGCATCCATATGCCATCGGTCCTATCCGCCTGAACAAGGAGGAAATCGAGTTTGATGATGTGAATGCGGGCGACAAACCTGTATTTGAGTTGCTCGTTGCCAATGGCTCGAACAAGTCTTATTCGCCGGTGCTGATGCATTTGCCTCCTTATCTGAGTGCCAAAGCAGTTCCGGAAAAGCTGGCAAAAGGAAAGACCGGAAAGATTCTGATAGAACTGAATACAGAAAAACTGCCTAAGCTGGGTATTACGACTTCTTCGGTTTATCTGTCTCGTTTTATGGGGGATAAGGTGAGCGCGGAAAATGAAATACCGGTATCGGTGGTATTGCTGCCCGACTTTTCGAATCTGAACGACTGGCAGCGCAAGAATCCGCCGGTGGTGTCTTTGTCATCTACGGAAATTGTATTCCCGGCGCTGAAACCCGGTCAGAAGAAATCGATGAACGTGGTGCTGACCAATAAGGGTAAATCGGACTTGGATATTCGGGATATGCAGATTTTCAATACGGCAGTTGCTGTAAATCTGAAAAAACGTGTGCTCAAGCCCGGGCAGTCTACGAAGATGAAAATTACGGTGTATGCCGATAACTTGAAGCGGGTGAAGGGAACTTCGCGTATCTTGATGATCACCAACGACCCGGCACACCCCAAAATCAGTATCCGTGTAAAGGCGACTTTGTTGAACAACTAAAAATACTAAAACTATGGAACACCCTGAAAACAGTAAAGAGTATAAGGGGTTAGCAGTGAACGAGGGCGTGGAACAGCCTTCGGTGGTTAATCCGTATCTGCACTTGCGCAAACGGCCCAAACGCCGGCAGTTTACTGCTGCCGAATATGTAGAAGGCATTGTGAAAGGGGACATTACAGTCCTGAGCCAGGCGGTAACGCTGGTGGAAAGTGTATTACCCGAACATCAGGCTTTGGCCCAGGAGGTCATAGAGAAATGCCTGCCGTATTCGGGAAACTCTATTCGTGTGGGTATCAGTGGTGTTCCCGGGGCCGGAAAAAGTACTTCGATAGATGTGTTTGGCTTGCATGTGCTCGAGCAGGGTGGCAAGCTTGCCGTTCTGGCTATCGATCCGAGCAGTGAACGCTCGAAAGGAAGTATCTTGGGTGACAAAACCCGAATGGAAAAACTTTCTGTACATCCTAATTCCTTTATACGCCCTAGTCCTACAGCAGGCTCGCTGGGAGGAGTAGCACGCAAAACCCGTGAGACAATTATTCTTTGTGAAGCAGCCGGTTTCGATAAGATTTTTGTGGAAACGGTTGGGGTAGGGCAGAGTGAGACTGCCGTTCATTCGATGGTGGATTTCTTTTTGCTCATCCAGTTGGCCGGTACCGGTGATGAGTTGCAAGGTATAAAGCGCGGTATCATGGAGATGGCCGACGGAATTGTGATAAACAAGGCAGATGGCAATAATGTAGAGAAGGCCAAGTTGGCTGCAGCTCATTTCCGCAATGCATTGCATTTGTTCCCGGCTGCAGAATCGGGCTGGACACCGCAGGTACTTACTTACTCTGGTTTTTATGGGTTGGGTATCAAGGAAATATGGGATATGATTTTCAAGTACTTCGACTTTGTCAAGAAGAACGGGTATTTTGAATACCGGAGAAACGAACAGGCAAAATACTGGATGTATGAAACGATAAACGAACATTTGCGAGATCATTTTTACAATAATCCGCAGATTGCAGCCATGCTGGCAGCCAAGGAAAAAGAAGTGCTGAGCGGGCAGGCTACATCGTTTACTGCGGCAAAGAAATTGCTGGATACGTATTTTGATGCTTTAAAAGAGCGTTAATCTGAAAATAGAGGAAAAAAGAAAAGTCTTGCAAGCGTACCTTCGAGGGTAGTTGCAAGACTTTTTTTATGTGGTCAGTGTTTCTTTAGATAGAAAGCTCGTTCAATACGTTGACAAGTTCTTTGTTGATAGGCTTGTCGTTCTTGATAGCTTTGTTGAACGGAACGTAAACAATTTCATCGTGGTCGATACCGATCATGATATTGCGCTGTCCTTCCAGCAAAGCCTGAATGCTGGCAACACCCATACGGCTGGCAATGATACGGTCGTGTGCTGTAGGACGTCCGCCACGCTGCAAGTGACCGAGGATGGTTACACGTACATCGTATTGCGGATATTCGTTTTTAACACGTTCTGCATAATGCATGGCACCGCCTGTGATTTCACTTTCGGCAACCAATACGATTGAACTGCTCTTTGACTTGCGGAATCCGTTCTTGATGAATTCTTCCAACTGGTCGACTTCGGTATTGAATTCCGGGATAATGGCTGCTTCTGCACCTGCTGCAATTGCACCGTTCAATGCCAGGAATCCGGCATCACGTCCCATTACTTCGACGAAGAACAGACGTTCGTGAGATGTAGCCGTATCACGAATCTTGTCGACCGCGTCCAGAATGGTGTTCAGAGCCGTGTCATAACCAATGGTTGTGTCTGTTCCGTAAAGGTCGTTGTCGATAGTACCCGGCAAGCCGATACATGGAACATCATACTCTTGTGCCAGCAGGCGGGCTCCAGTCAGAGAACCGTCACCTCCGATTACAACCAACGCATCAATACCTTCTTTTTTCATGGTTTCGTATGCAGTGGCGCGTCCTTCAGGAGTCTTGAACTCTTTGCATCTGGCAGTTTTCAGAATCGTACCTCCCTGCTGGATAATGTTACTTACGTTTTGTGTCTGGAATTCCTGGATTTCTCCAGTAATCAGTCCTTTATATCCTCTGTAAATACCTTTAACTTTCAAGCCGTTGAATATGGCAGAACGAGTGACGGCACGGATTGCTGCGTTCATACCGGGAGCGTCGCCTCCTGAGGTCAGAATACCAACACATTTAATACTTCCCATAATTATATATTGTCTAAAGTTGTTATTGATTGATACAAAGTTACTAAATAAAAATAAACGATATACAGTTTCGTTTTATTTTGTATTTTATTTATTCAAAATGACTTTTTTACAGGCTTCCATTAACCATTTGGGTGTGGATGTTGCTCCGCAAATGCCAATAGACTGAGCTTCGCCCAGTAAGTTTTTGTCTATTTCTTCAGGTTGGTCTATCAGATATGAGTTAGGGTTTACCTTTTTACATTCCTGATAGAGGATTTTTCCGTTCGAGCTTTTCTTGCCGCAGACAAAGAATATCAGATCGTGTGCTCCTGCAAACTTCCGGATATTGGGCATTCTGTTGGCAACCTGACGGCATATGGTGTCGTAGAATTCAAAGCTGGCATCGGCCGAAATATGCTCTTTGATGTATTCGACTATTTGCCAAAATTCTTCGAGCGACTTGGTGGTTTGTGAATACAGGCGGATGTCTTTGGTGAAATCCAGCTGTTTGGCTTCTTCCAGACTTTCGATGACGATGGCTTTGCCTTCTGTTTGTCCTACCAGTCCTAACACTTCGGCGTGTCCGTTTTTACCGTAAATGACGATTTGCTTTTCCTTGTCGGATGCAGTATCGTATTCTTGTTTGATACGTTTCTGAAGCCGTAAGACAACAGGGCAGGTTGCATCAATAATTTCAATGTTGTTCTCTTGGGCTGTCTTGTATGTTTGCGGTGGCTCGCCATGAGCTCGTAACAAAACTTTGGCATTTTTCAGTTTGCCAAACTCTTCGTGATTGATAGTAATCAGTCCCATTTGCTTGAGGCGTTCGCATTCCTGACCGTTGTGAACAATGTCTCCCAAGCAGTATAATGTAGTGCCTTTGGATAATTCTTCTTCGGCTTTCTGGATGGCTGTCGTTACTCCAAAGCAAAATCCAGACCCTTCGTCTATTTCTACCTTATACATGAGCTACTTTTTGATATTGTTCCAAAAGCCATTGCTTCTGTTCTTCGATGGTGAGGTGGCTGTTGTCGAGCAGCAGTGCATCATCGGCTTTGCGCAACGGACTTACTTCTCTTGTTTCGTCAATGTGGTCACGTTCTTTTACGTTGGCCAGAATTTCTTCGAAAGAGGCGTTTTCACCTTTGGCGGTTAATTCGTCGTAACGGCGCTGGGCACGTACTTCGGCAGAGGCTGTAACGAAGATTTTCAGTTCGGCATCGGGGAAAACAGTGGTGCCGATATCCCGTCCGTCCATGACAATGCCTTTGGCTTTACCCATTTCCTGCTGTTGTCTGACCAGGGCTTCACGCACAAAGCCCAATGCAGCGACCGGACTTACGCGGGATGAAACTTCCATGGTGCGGATTTCTTTTTCTACATTTTCCCCGTTGAGGTAAGTCTGCGGACGTTGGGTTTGTGGATCCAATTGGAATGATATCTTGATTTTGTCAATGTCATTTTGCAGTTGCTGGACATTGATTTGATTGTCTGCGCCAAAAAGTTTCTGCTGGATACAGTATAAAGTCACGGCACGGTACATGGCTCCGCTGTCAATGTAGATATATCCGATTTCACGGGCAAGATCCTTTGCCATGGTGCTTTTACCGCAAGATGAATATCCGTCTATAGCTATGGTTATTTTATTCATTGTTGTAACATTATATATTAATAGGTATATTATTTGGTCCAAAGATAGGGAAAAGTTTAATGCGGCCTTATGGGGAAAGAGAAAATTAGTTCTAAATTTTCATTTTTAATACTGAATTTGTTGTTGTTTGCAAGAAATATATTACATTTGCACGCATAGAACAGTATTAACCAATTATTTTTTTTATGGAAATTAAAAAATCCCCAAAAGCGGACCTCGAAGGTAAAAAATCTACGTGGCTGCTGATTGGTTACGTGCTGATATTGGCCGTATTGTTCGTTTCTTTCGAATGGACAGAAAGAGATAAGCAGGTTACGACCGATACTGGTATCGTAGAACCAATTTTCGAAGAAGAAATGGTGCCCATTACTGAACAGGAAGAAGTGAAACAGGCTCCTCCTCCCCCAGAAGCTCCGAAAGTAGAAGAAGTCTTGAAAATCGTTGAAAACGATGCTCAGGTTGAAGAATCTACCATCCAGTCTTCTGAAGAAACCGGACAGGCTGTTGACGTAAAATACGTTCCTGTTGAAGTAGAAGAAGAACCGGTTGAAGAAGAACAGATCTTCCAGGTTGTAGAAGAGATGCCTGAATTCCCAGGTGGTATGGCTGAATGTTTGAAATTCTTGGCTAAGAATATCAAATATCCTACTATCGCTCAGGAAAACGGTGTTCAGGGTCGTGTTATCGTACAGTTCGTTGTAAACTCTGACGGTACTATCGTTGACCCGGTTGTTATGCGTAGTGTTGACCCATACTTGGATAAGGAAGCTTTGCGCGTAATCAAGATGATGCCTAAGTGGAAACCAGGTAAGCAGCGTGGTAAAGCAGTACGTGTAAAATATACCGTACCTGTAACATTTAAACTGCAATAAGTTTTTTACACATAGAAGGGGCTGCATGTGTTGCAGTCCCTTTTTTTATTTCCTTTAAATTTATAAAGCTATGATTCAGCAGAGCGGTGAAGAGTTATTGAAGCAAATACATGCATACATTGAAAAGTTGGCTTACTCACGTGAGCCGAAGGGATTGTATGATCCGATAGAATATGTATTGGGGTTCGGTGGAAAACGTTTACGTCCGGTATTGATGTTGCTGGCCTACAATCTGTATAAAGAGGATGTGTCGGCAATTTTCTCTCAAGCGGCAGGACTGGAAACTTATCACAATTTCACGTTGTTGCACGATGATTTGATGGACAGGTCGGAAATGCGCAGAGGAAAACCTACTGTACATAAAAAGTGGAATGACAATACGGCTATTTTGTCGGGAGATGCAATGCTGATACTGGCTTATCAGTTTATGGGAAAGAATTGTCCGGCAGGAAAGCTGGAAGAGGTGATGGCTGTCTTCGGACAGGCTGCACTCGAGGTTTGCGAAGGACAGCAGTGGGATGTAGAGTTTGAGGACAGAATGGATGTGACAGTCGAAGAGTATATCGAGATGATTCGTCTGAAGACTTCTGTTCTACTGGCTGCAGCTCTGAAGATTGGGGCTATATTGGGTGGTGCAGCACCAAAGGATGCCGAATTACTTTATCAGTTGGGTATACGCATGGGATTGGCTTTCCAGCTTCAGGATGATTTGCTGGATGTCTATGGTGATCCGGCTGTATTTGGCAAAAAAATCGGAGGGGATATTCTTTGCAATAAAAAAACGTTCATGTTGATTAAAGCTTTGGAGCGGGCAAATGCAGAACAGAAAGCAGAGCTGGTTGACTGGATTGGAAAATCAGAGTTTGTACCCGAAGAAAAAATCAAGGCAGTTACAGCTATTTATGATGAAATAGGCATTGCTTCGGTATGTACAGAGAAAATTGAAGAACTGTATGCCGAAGGAATGGCTTTGCTGGAGCAAGTAGAGCTTCCGGATGAAAGAAAGAATAACTTGAGGGAGTTTGCATATCGCTTGATGGGACGTAAACTCTAATGTATATATAAGGTAGATTTTTGAATTATGTTGATTGATACCCATACACATCTTTTTGTGGAAGAATTTGACTCGGACTGGCAGGAAGCGATAAAACGGGCTCATGCAGCCGGTGTTGAGAAATTATTAATGCCTAATATAGATGATACGACTGTTGAACGCATGCTGCAGGTCTGTGCGACTGACTCAAACTGTTATCCGATGATAGGACTGCATCCGACTTCGGTGGATGAGACATGGAAAGAACGGTTGCAGCACATTCGTGAATGGCTCGAAAAGGAAACTTCGTTTGTTGCAATTGGTGAGGTTGGTATGGATTTGTATTGGGATACTACCTATTGTGAAGCACAAAAAGAGGTCTTCAGAACACAAATAGAGTGGGCGTTGGAGTATCAGTTGCCATTGGTGATACATTGTAGGAATGCGTACGATGAAATGCTGGAGGTTATGGAACCTTATAAACACCAAAGCTTGAAAGGTATTTTCCATAGTTTTACGGGAACCTTGGATGAAGCTCTTCGGCTGTTGGAGTATGAAGGCTTTATGTTGGGTATTAACGGTGTGCTGACATTTAAAAAATCTACTTTGCCGGAAGTTTTAAAACATATTCCACTGGAAAGACTGGTGCTGGAAACCGATTCGCCTTATCTGGCACCGGTTCCTTTTCGGGGAAAAAGGAATGAAAGTGCCTATTTAGTCCGCACTGCAGAGGTGCTTTCAGACGTTTATTCGGTGAAAATTGAGGAAATTGAAGAAAAAACAGCAAAAAATGCACTAAAAGTGTTCCAAATGATTAGGTAGGTTTATAAAGTTTATTAAATTTGCATTGTAAAAGCAACTTTTGAGGGAGTTCTGCTTTATAAGACGAAAAAAAAGAATACATTTGTGGCATAAATCGCTTGCAGTTCGATATTTTATTTGTAATTTGCGCTCAAATTTAAAAGAAGCGGTTTTCCCCATGAAGAGGAGAGGTGCTCGAGTGGTTGAAGAGGCACGCCTGGAAAGCGTGTATACGCCAAAAGCGTATCACGGGTTCGAATCCCGTTCTCTCCGCTACATTGTAGTTGAAGAAAAATAAAACAATTTATAACTATTAATTAATTAATCTTAAAAAATTAGACACACAATGAAAAAGTTATTTGCAATTCTTGCAGTGATGGGAGTTCTCTCATTTGGAATGACTCAGACAGCTACGGCTCAGGATTCAACAGCTCCTGCTCAGACCGAAGAAGTAGCAACAGCAGCAGTTGAAGAAGGTGGTCTTCACAAAGAGTTAAAAACTAAGTTTATCGAAGGTGACGCTAGCTTCATGTCATTGGTAGCTATCGCATTGGTACTTGGTTTGGCTTTCTGTATCGAACGTATCATTTATTTGAGTCTTGCTGAAGTTAACACTAAAAAGTTGATGGCATCTGTTGAAGCTGCTTTGGAAAAAGGTGATGTAGAAGGTGCTAAAGACATTTGTCGTAACACTCGTGGTCCTGTTGCTTCTATCTGCTATCAGGGTTTGATGAGAATTGACGAAGGTTTGGATGTTGTTGAACGTTCTGTAGTATCTTACGGTGGTGTTCAGGCTGGTTACCTTGAAAAAGGTTGCTCTTGGATCACATTGTTCATCGCGATGGCTCCGTCTTTGGGATTCTTGGGTACTGTAATCGGTATGGTTATGGCGTTCGATAAAATCCAGCAGGCTGGTGATATCTCTCCGACAGTCGTTGCAGGTGGTATGAAAGTTGCGTTGATCACTACTATCTTCGGTTTGGTTGTAGCATTGATTCTTCAGGTATTCTATAACTACATCCTTTCTAAGATTGAAGCTATTACTAGCCAGATGGAAGATTCTTCTATCACTTTGCTGGATATGATCATGAAATACAACTTGAAATACAAAAAATAATTTGAACAATGGCTAAATTATCATATAAAGTATCTTACTACGCTCTGTATGTATGCTTTGCACTGATTTTGGTTGTGCTGGGCTTGTTCTACGGCGTAGGATACACTAATCCTGTAGGTGAGTACAATGCACCTGAACATACTGAAACATTGATTTACCTGATGTATGCAATGTTTGGTATTACAGTTGCCGCTACTCTGATTGCAGCTATCGCTCAGTTTGGAGCTGCATTGAGAGACAATGCAAAGAGTGCTTTGAAATCTTTGCTGGGAGTAATCCTTTTGGTAGTTCTCCTGGTTGTTACTTATAATATGGGTTCTTCTGAAAGCGTATTGCTGGCAGATGGAACAATGTATTCTGATGTAACATTGTTGAAAGTTTCTGATATGCTGATTTATTCTACTTATGTATTGTTTGGAATTGCAGCTGTTGGTACTTTGATTAACTTGTCTGGTATTTTTAAAAGATAATATCATATCATTGAAGTTTAATAATTAAAACAGGAGTAAGTAAAATGGCAAGAAAGAAAAAATCGGTCCCTGGAATTAACTCAAGTTCTACGGCGGATATTGCCTTTATGTTGCTTATTTTCTTCCTTATTACAACATCAATGGATACTGACCGCGGTTTGGCTAGACGTCTGCCGCCTCCACCTGAAAATCAGGAGCAGAAACAAGATGATATTATTGTTAAGGAACGAAATGTACTTGCTGTCAAACTGAACAAAGATGACCAGTTGATGGTTAACGGTGAAGTTGGGTTTGATATTAAGCAATTGAGAGCAAAGGCAAAAGAATTTATTGCGAATCCGAATGATGATCCTAATATGCCAGAAAAACATAAGAAGAACATTCCTATGTTTGGCGAAGTGATGATCACTGAAAAGCATGTAATTTCTGTACAGAACGACGTTGGTACCAGCTATAATGCTTATATTCAGGTTCAGAACGAATTGGTAGCTGCTTATAACGAATTGCGTAATGAGTTGGCTAACTCTAAATTCGGCAAAGATTATGCTGAATGTTCTGAAGATGAAAAGAAAGCAATCAATGAATATTATCCGCAGAAGATTTCTGAGGCTGAACCTAAAAAATATGGAGGAAAATAATTATGGGAAAATTTAATAAGACAGGTAAGCGTGGCATGCCGGAGTTGAATACTTCTTCTTTGCCTGACCTTATCTTTACCATGTTGTTCTTCTTCATGATTGTAACAACCATGCGTGAAGTTACATTGAAGGTTCAGTTCAAAGTACCTCAGGCTACTGAGTTGGAGAAGCTTGAAAAGAAATCTTTGGTATCTTTCATTTATATTGGTAAACCATTGCCAGAGTTCCAGAAAAAAATGGGTTCTACAGACCGTATTCAGTTGAATGATAAATTTGCTGAATCATCTGAAGTTCAGGACTACATTTATCAGGAACGTGAAAATATGAAAGAGGAAGATAAACCATTTATGACAGTATCTTTGAAAGTAGATGCTGATACAAAGATGGGTATTGTTACTGAAGTTAAACAGGCTCTTCGTCAGGCTTATGCATTGAAAATTAACTATTCAGCTACTCAGCGTCAGTAATAGTTGATGAGATAAAATAAAAAGGCTACCTCATTGAGGTAGCCTTTTTTCTTGGTCTTTATTCTATAGAAAAACTCAGTTGTATATTGTTTTCCGGCAGGTATCCACTTCGTATCTTCCACTCTTGTGGATATAAATTATTAGCTCTGTTGCCTATGTTCTTTACAAATCCAAGAGGCTGGTTTTGGTAAGTAACGACAACATAACCTTTGGGCGTTTCAGGAGCAAGGCTTAGTGCTTCTTTTCGTAAAAAAGCGATTGCTTGTTCGTAAGTGAGCTCAGCTTGCGGGAAGTCAGTCAATTCACTTGCATGACTCATTGCCAAGTTGTGTGCTGGGATGCAATCTTTCCCTTTTACTTCCGCTACTTCAATACCGGCATGTACAATTCTCAGTTTTTGTTTGAGTTTTATATATTCATTGTAGAACAGTTTGGGAAATGCGTAAATTTTATTGTTTGATAATTCCCATTCGTACAAATCACTGTTTCTTATCCAGCTTTTTACGTTAGCCGGAATGGTGTTAGTTTCTTTGCCTTTAGATGATTTTTTCTTTGATTTAGTATTTTCGTTATTATATACATTATCTGATGCATTGCCATTACCTTCTTCTTTTTTCCGCAGTACAGCCATGAATAATCCTTCTCCTTGTGTTTTATGAGGCAGGAATCTGTATACAGGAATATTGGTCTCAGTCTGGCTTCCTGTTATGTTCCATTCAGAATTGGTTGAGACTTCCAGAACTTCAGCACCTAATTCGTTGCAAATCCACATAACATTATCCTCGTTTTCCTCTCTGTTGTAGGTACAAGTACTGTAAATCAGTATACCATCAGGCTTCAGAGTTGGCCAAATGTTGCGGATGATTTCACGTTGTCTTTTCCAGCATAGCTCAACGTTTGCTTCACTCCACTCTGTTATGGCATTAGCATCTTTGCGAAACATTCCCTCACCGGAACACGGCACATCCGTAAGTATTACGTCAAAAATATGGCTGAAACATGTAAAGTCGGCTGAATCGTTGTTTGTTACAATGGTTGCAGCGTCACCTCCCCATTTAATGATATTTTCAGCCAGAATTTGTGAGCGGTTCTTGATAATTTCGTTTGATACAAGCAGACTTCCTTCAGGAAGAATAGAGCGGGCAAGAGTAGATTTTCCACCCGGTGCAGCACATAAATCCAGCATGATAACCGGAGATGTCACATACTGTTTCATGGCTTGAGCCAAAAACATTGAAGCCGCCTCTTGCACGTAGTAACATCCGGCATGAAAAAGAGGATCGAATGTGAAAGCTGGTCGGGTTGATAGATAATAACCATGTTCGCACCATGGTACTGATTTTTCTGATTTGAGGATTCCTTTCCACTTTGCAGTATTGATACGAATGCTGGTAGGCGCCTCACTTTGCAGTGCAGTTTCCAAGGCTTCGTATGCTGATTCGCCGAGCAGTCGGCTAGTCCGTTCTTTAAAAGCTGAGGGTAAGTTCATGATAGATGAATATTTTTCGACAAAATTACAATAAATCGTTTTTTGCTCCAATTTTTTTTATCCGATTGCAACTTATTGCTATATATGTACCGTCTAATAAATAGAAATCAAAAAAGAAAAAACATATGAAAAAGCTTACTCAAATTTTAGTATTATTATTTTTAGGTTTTGCACTGAATGGTGCAGCTCAAAATGCTTCAGTTACTAATGCAATCACTTCTGATGGAGATACGGTTGTAACCAGTCAAATCGTAGGAGCGGATGCTGATACAGATTCTTTAGACGAATCGGTAACCTTTACCTATCAGACAGGAGATTTTGATAATCTGGATGAGATTGTTGAAAACTCGATTGAAAATGTCACTTCTGCGCTGGTCGGTCCATTTATTGTAGGTAGTTTGTTTATTATTGCAGTAACGATTCTCATAATTTTCATCATCTGGATTCGTTACAAGCAGAATAAAGAAAGAATGCGCATCATTTCCGAATCCATTGCTGCTGGAAAACCAGTTAATTTGGATTATCTGGGAGGTAAGGAATATTTGCATGCCAAGCAATCGGCCAATCAGATTTATAGAAATATGGTTTGGGAAAAAGGCATTCGCAATATCTGTACCGGAGTGGCCATGATGGTCTTTTTGTATATAATGACAGAAACAGCCGGAATAGCAGCAATCGGCTTTATTATATTCTGTACAGGAGTCAGTCAGGTTATTATTTCCAGAGGCTCCCGAGGTGTAAGCGATACAGGTAATGCTGCGTCGTATCAGACATCGGATGACAAAAAAGAAGATGCACCCCAAGAGAACAGTAATCCAGATACTAATCAAAAGTAAATGACTGATGAGTCAAATAAACGACATAGCATTGGTTGCGCAAGTCGTTGTTTTTAAAAATAAACGTGCATACGATACACTGGTTCGGAAATATCAGTCGGCAGTGCGGCGTTTCTTTCTTCACCAGACCTTGGGAAATGCTGCTCTCAGTGACGATTTAGCCCAGGAAACATTTATAAAAGCATATACCAGCCTTTCCTCATTTAAAGGGCTATCTTCTTTTAATACATGGCTTTACCGTATTGCTTATAATGTTTTTTATGATTATATTCGTGGGCAGAAAGAATATGCCGAACTGGAACCTTACCAAGTAGATGCACAAATGCATGTAGAACAAGCAGCTGTAGGCGAGAAAATCGACATATACACCGGCTTGGCACAACTGAAAGAAAACGAACGGACTTGCATCACGCTATTTTATCTGGAAGACCTTCCGATAGAAAAAATTGCGTTGATAACCGGATTCCCGTCCGGAAGTGTTAAATCATATCTTTTTCGAGGAAAGGAAAAGTTGGCAAACTATTTAAAACAAAATGGCTATGACAGATAAGAATGACGATTTGATTAGAAAATTCATGGATACAGGAAAGGCTGACATTCCTGACAATGGATTTACAGCACGGGTCATGCGGAACCTGCCGGACTCAATTGTCGACATTGCCCGGCTGCTGAATCTTGTCAGTGCTGTTCTGTGCATCCTGCTGTTCATCCTGTTCGATGGCTTTCACTTGCTGGGAAATGCTTTGAGACAGGCCCTGATTAATGCCGATTTGGTTACTGTCTTAGGTCAATTGCAATGGCAGACCTGGGGAGTTATAATCTTGGTTTGCGGAGGAATAAGCGTCCATCGGCTCGTCAACGACCGGCTTGGCTGAAATTACGTGTTGATACAGTAAAACTAAATTTGTACCTTTGTGCAAATTTGAAAAACTGATTCATGAAACAATATTTAGACTTATTGCAGCGCATCATGGACGAAGGTGTTCATAAGGAAGACCGTACCGGTACCGGAACAATCAGCATCTTTGGCCATCAAATGCGTTTTAATCTGGAAGAAGGATTTCCCCTGGTTACGACCAAGAAATTACATTTGAAAAGTATTATCCACGAACTGCTTTGGTTTCTGAAAGGAGATACCAACGTGAAATACTTGCAGGAAAACGGTGTTCGAATCTGGAACGAGTGGGCCGACGAAAACGGCGATTTAGGCCATATCTACGGCTATCAGTGGCGTTCGTGGCCCGATTATGAAGGAGGTTTCATCGACCAGATAACCGAAGCTGTAGAAACCATCAAGAAAAATCCCGATTCGCGCCGCATCATTGTAAGCGCCTGGAACGTAGCCGATATCAAAAATATGAATCTGCCGCCCTGCCATGCCTTTTTCCAGTTCTATGTGGCCGACGGACGTTTAAGTCTGCAACTCTACCAGCGCAGCGCCGATACCTTCTTGGGCGTTCCTTTCAACATCGCTTCGTATGCACTGCTGCTACAGATGGTAGCACAGGTTACCGGACTGAAAGCCGGTGAGTTCATTCATACTTTAGGCGATACCCACATCTATCTGAACCATTTGGAACAGGTACGCCTGCAGCTTACCCGTACCCCTCGTCCGTTGCCTAAAATGCGGATAAACCCGGATGTCAAAGACCTCTTCAGCTTCAAGTACGAAGACTTTGAGCTGACAGACTACGACCCGTGGCCGCACATTGCAGGAAAAGTATCCGTTTAAATTTTCAAATCCGCAACTCTGTATGGGAAAAATCTCTATTATTGCAGCAATAGACCGCAGAAATGCCATAGGCAACCACAATAAACTGCTTTACTGGTTGCCCAATGACCTGAAGCGCTTCAAGCAGCTTACTACAGGACATACGATTATCATGGGCCGGAAAACTTTCGATTCGCTCCCCAAAGGTGCATTGCCCAACCGGAAAAACGTGGTCATTACCCGTAACAAAGACCTTATGTATCCGGGTGCAGTATGCTATCACACCCTTGAAGAAGCCTTGGAGCACTGCGCGGACGATGACGAAGTTTTCATTATCGGAGGAGAAAGCGTATACCGGCAGGCCATGCCTTTTGCCGATTGTCTGTATCTGACAGAAGTCGATGATACGGCATCAGAGGCCGACGCCTTTTTCCCGGAAGTAGATAAGACAGTATGGAAAGAAAAAAGCAGAGTGTGTTGCTCTGTCGATGAGAAACACCTCTGCTCTTATAGTTTTGTAGATTATGAAAGGGAATAGCAATATTCCTTTTCATTAATCCTCGTCTACCAAATCTTGAATAGGCATTTGCCGCTTGATTGCTTCGTGGAAAGAAATAATTGTTTCGGAGCGTGCAAGGCCTAAAGGTTGCAGCTTATCGTGAATGATACTCAGCAAGTGATGATTGTTCTTAGCGTAGATTTTAATAAACATATCATACTGTCCTGTTGTAAAATGACATTCCACGACTTCAGGAATCAGTTTTAATGCTGCTGTCACCGTGTCAAACTGTTCCGGATCTTTCAGATATAATCCTATGTAAGCACAAGTTTCGTATCCGATCTTTTCCGGATCAATAATAAATTCCGATCCTTTCAGTATTCCAAGGTTAGTAAGTTTCTGTATGCGCTGGTGAATGGCAGCTCCCGAAACATTACATGCACGTGCTACTTCCAGAAAAGGGATACGGGCATTGTCGGCAATAAGCTTTAAAATTTGCTCGTCTAAACTATCCAATTGATGATGTCCCATTTTTTATATTTTTATTTTTTGCAAAGATAGAACATAAATCAACAATCTCGTTTCAAAACCTCACTTTTCTATAAAAAATAATTATTTATTCACAGATAAAATTTATTTTTGTAAAAAAGAAATGTTTTATGAAAGAATTGATACTCGGTTTGCTGAGTTGTTGCTGTTTGCCTCTGACGGCACAAACCTTTGAAGATTATTTTGAAAACAAGACACTGCGCGTAGATTACCTTTTTACCGGTGATGCCAACAAGCAGGAAGTTTTTCTGGACGAACTGTGTTCAACACCCGAATGGGCCGGCCGCCGGCACAATCTGGACAAGCTGCCCGTAGACGGAAACGGTGAGATAACCATGACCGACAAGGCCAGCGGAAAAGTGATATACCGGACTTCCTTCTCCAGCTTGTTTCAGGAATGGATAGGCGAGCCCGAAGCCAAGACGGTAAAGCGTGGATTCGAGAATACTTTCCTGCTTCCGTTTCCCAAACAAGAAACAGAAGTCACCATTTCCCTTAAAAATGCCCGCCGTCAAGTATCGGCTTCGCTGAGCCATACCGTGCGGCCGGACGATATTCTTATTCATCAGAAAGGAACACGTCAGGTTACACCACACCGTTACCTGCATCAAAGCGGTACCAGCGAAGCTTGTATCGACGTAGCCATTATGGCAGAAGGCTATACACAGGCCGAAATGGAACTTTTCTACAAAGACGCTCAGGCAGCCTGTGATGCCCTTTTTGCCCACGAGCCTTTTAAAAAGCTGAAAAACCGCTTCAATATAGTAGCCGTAGAAAGCGTATCCGAAGACAGTGGTGTGAGCATTCCCCGCATGAACGAGTGGAAGCATACGGCTGTGAACTCCCATTTCGATACATTCTATTCCGACCGCTATCTTACTACACGCAGCGTGAAGAAAATACACGACTGGCTGGCAGGTATCCCGTACGAACATATTATTATTCTGGCCAATACAGATACCTATGGCGGAGGTGGCATCTACAACTCCTACACCCTTACCACAGCCCATCATTCCATGTTCAAGCCGGTAGTAGTGCACGAGTTTGGCCACAGCTTCGGCGGTCTGGCCGACGAATATGCCTACGATGAAGCCCCC